>Ga0272449_1000294_pt1 | contig 61101 bp, 61 predicted proteins | sample YNPCB0241_FD_198679 | JGI IMG/M metagenome (GOLD analysis project Ga0272449, IMG submission 198679) | Hot spring sediment microbial communities from Yellowstone National Park, WY, United States - YNP-CB-024-1 | ecosystem: Environmental > Aquatic > Thermal springs > Hot (42-90C) > Sediment...
CCTTTTTTAGCAAGTATAGTTGCTATATTAACTGATAATTGAGTTTTTCCAGTTCCTCCTTTAAAAGAATGTATAGTTATCATTTTCTTCATTCTTCACCACCTATTATTGAAAAATATACTTCACGTTTTATCCTCTCTCTTTTCACATAACCCATTCTTGCTAATTGATTTAAATAAGCACTTTCTATAGCTCTAGCTCTACCTGTAATCTTTGCTACATCATCAGCTTTAGCTTTTACAAGCTTTGCTAAAGCTATCATTGTTTTTCTTAAATGATCTGGTAATCTTAAAAGAAGAGAAGCATCTAATGGAATTTCTTCAGATATGCTTTCTTCTTTAAATCTTTCTAATATCTCTTTTTGTAATACCATTATTTCTTCTAACATTTTTTTAATATCAATAATTTCTTTTTTAATTTCTTCTAAGCTCATTTTAATTCTCATTAATTTTAATTTTTAATATTTGTAAAACAAATATAAATATTAAAATTTTTTGTTAATATTAGGTGAAAAAATGAGCATTAAAGTTGCAATAGTAGGAGTAGGAAATTGCTGCTGTTCTTTAGTTCAAGCAATTAATTTCTATAAAAATAGTGATATTGGAATAATGCATATGGATATTGGAGGATATAAACCATATGATATAGAAATTGTAGGCGCAATAGATATTGATAAAAGAAAAGTAGGAAAAGATCTATCAGAAGCGATATTTTCAAAGCCAAATGTTACAAAAAAATTTATTGATGTTCCTTATATGAATGTTAAAGTAGTAAAAGGAGAAGTTTTAGATGGAGCTAGTGGAATACTTAAAGATTTAATAATTATAAGTGATGAGCCATCAGTTGATATTGAAGATTATTTAAAAAGTATAAATGCAGAAATTCTTGTAAATTTATTACCAACTGGTGCTAAAAAGGCAAGTGAATTTTATGCTGAAAAAGCAATTAAAGCTAAATGTGCTTTTATAAATTGTACAACAACTAAAATTGCCTCAGATATCAATTGGAATAATAAATTCAAAGAAAATGGTTTACCACTAATTGGTGATGATTTAATGAGCCAAATAGGAGGAACTGTATTTCACCTAGGATTAATTGAATTTTTAAATTCAAGAGGAGTAAAAATTGAAAAAACTTATCAACTTGATATTGGAGGATCAATGGAAGCCTATGGAATACTTGAAGAAGAAAGAAAAGAAGAAAAAAGAAATATTAAAACACAAATAATAGAAAATTTATTACCAAAGGATTCGAAAATTACAACAGGTACTTCTGATTTTGTAGAATTTATGAAGGATAGAAGAACAAGTTATTTCTATATAGAAGGAAGGAATTGTCTTGGCTCAGATGTAATAATAGACATATATCTTAGAACAAATGATGGTCCAAATGGTGCAGGTATATTACTTGATATAATAAGAGCAACAAAATTAGCTTTAGAAAGAAAATTGTCTGGTAGTATATTAAGCATATGTGCTTATGGCTTTAAAAATCCACCAGTGAAATATTCAGTAAGTCAATCAAGAAAATTATTTGAAGACTTTATAGGCGGAAAAACTTCTATGTAATTAATTTTGTTATTACCCCTATTCCTCTTGCTCTTCCTTCTCTAAAAAGAAATCTATCTCCTTCTCTTATATAAATTGGATGAAATCTTGTTCTTACTTTTATTTTTGCTCTATCTCCTGTTCTTAATGGAATTTTTGAACTCCAAATTAATTTACATGTCTCTCTTATGGAATGAATATGAAATACTGCCTCATATCCCAATCTAATTGTTGTAGGATGATGAAGAATAAAAACCTCTCCTTCAAATTCCCTATAGGCTTTTAATGGCATTCCCTGGCCTAATAATACCATCCCTTTTTCTATTTCATCATATGGTATATCAGTTATAGCAAATGTTACACTATTTCCTGCTTGTGCTTTATCTATGTAAACTCCTTTTTTTGCATGTATACTTTTTATTCTTGTTTCCTTAAAACTTCCATCTTTAAAAGGACCAATCCATACTCTATCATTTACTTTAATCCATCCTTGAAGAATTAATCCTGCTACAACACTACCTACACCTGGAACATTAAATTTCTCATCTATATATGTTAAAAATGGTTTTGATATTTCTTTTTCCCATCTAAGTCTTGGAGGTAGTAAATTTAAAAATTTTCTTAATAAATCTAATCCTATTCCATTTTTATTAGAAATTATAAATATTGGAGCAATTCTTCCTCCTTTCATATTTCTTACAGAAATTGCAATATCATCTATATCTTCTATAATTATGGGAATTTTATTTACTCCTGGAGATTTTAATAATGTTATTAAATTTTCTATATTATTAGAAAGTACTTCACTTGGTGTAATATCTTTTTTTGTAATAACAATAAATATTGGAATTTTTAAGCTTAGTGCAATTCCTAAATGTTCTTTTGTCATTGTTGAAATTCCAGTATTTCCTGCAATAATAAGCATTGCATAATCAGGATTATGTGATAATAATCCTCTTATTGCAGTTTTTAGATATTTTTCATGTCCACCAATATCTATAAATGATATAAGCTTAGAACTATTCAAATATACTTGAGCTTCATCCAATGGACATGGTAATACATAATTTACTATATTTCCATCCTCATCAAATCCCATTATTCTTTCTGTTACAGAAGATGTTCTTCTCATTAAAACTTCATGCTTATATCTTGCTATTTTCTCCATTATTAATCCATCACCATCATCTAATTCTCCTGTAATTAGAGCTCCAATAGTTGTTGTTTTTCCATGATCTGCTTGTCCTATTGTTATAATAGAAATTTGTATAGGCAATTGATCTTTAGATCTTCTAATTAATAATTCTAATACTTTTCCTTTTTTACCTTGAGCTTCTCTTATTATATTTACTTTAGCACCTGCAATTTCTGCAGCTTTTCTAATATTTTCTAGTGAAATATTAATTTCCTCATCATTCAATCCAATAATTTCTCCATCATCACTTACACCTAATATATAAAATGCTTCACCACCTTTTTCAGCAAGTCTATATCTTATTTGAGATGCTAATTCTTCTAATCTATCCTTTGTAGTTTGAGCTATCTTAAGCTTATACTCTATATTTCCATCTTCATTTTCTTTTGGAAAATTTTCATTCATCTTTTAAAATTTAATAAATACCTATAGATAAATTTATAAGCAATAAACAATATTAATAATTCAATAGAGGGGATTTAGTACGTCCAAAGAAGCAAAACCAGAAGCTAAGAAAGAAGAGAAGAAAAAGAAAAAGAAATAAATTTTGAATAAATCTTTTCTATGAAAATTTTTATTATTTCTTATTTTTTATCTTAGATTATACATGATGCAATTAATGGTAAAATTATAGAAGCTTCTCCTATTATTGCAATATGTTTTGCTGTTGGCTTAATTTTTCCCCATGATATTGCCTCTCTTGGCATTGCTCCAGATAAACTACCATCATATTCCATAGCTGTTGTTATGTAAATACAATAATCAAGTCCTTCTTTAAATTGATTCCACCATATTACATGATGCTTACTTATACCTCCTCCTATTATTAATGCACCAGTTTTCTTTGAATCAAAAACAATATTTAATAGAATCTCCATATCTTTAAATAAATTCAATTTTAATTTATTCATTTTAGAATAGAAGAATAAATTTGTTCCAAAAGCACCATCTATAATCCCTGGAACAAATATGGGCACATTGGCTTCATATGCTGCTCTCAAAATAGAATTTTTATCTTCTATTTTACTACCAAATTCTCTTAATAATTCACTTAGAGAAATTTCTTCTTTATCTTTTATAATCTCTGGAAGATATTTTCTTACTATTTTCTCTATTAATGGGCCATAATCTTCTAATGGAATTAATACATTACCAAGTCTATGGATTTCTATTTTATTTAAAAATACATCATCATATTCAAATTCTCCACATGAATATTTTGCACCAAAAGATCTTGCAATATCATGATCTATTGCTCCACAAGTTGTTATTACCACATGAAATATTCTTTTTCTTATAAGCTGAGATATTACTCCTCTTATACCTGTTGCAATTAAATTTCCTGTAAATGATAGGAAATTTGTAGAATTACTTGAAATCATTTCCTTCATAATTTCTACAGCTTTATAAATTCTTGGTGCCATGAATCCACCTAAATTTTTAAATTTATTTACAAGCTCATTAACCTTCAAATCTTTCTCTAATAATAAATCTTCAACTTTTTCCTTAATTATTTCTTTTCTAATATCTTCTTTCATGATTAGAAAGATATATTTTTGTAATTTTTATTATTTTTGCTTATGAAGAAATTTCGCATATCAATTTTAATTCCTATTGTTTTATTAATAATAAGTATGCTTTATGGTTATTTTATTCCAAAAGCAAAAATTCCTATTGAGCAATCTATTATTTATCAAATATTACAACCTTATGCAGAATTATATAAACCTTATAATATTTCTACAGTAATTTTCTTATTTTTAAAAAATACATTAGTTGTCTTTATTGCTTTTTTCTTATCTCCTATATTATTAATTTCACCAATTTTTGTAATTATATTAAATGGATTTATGACTGGTTATATCGCATCAATATTACCTATAGATATTGCAATTAAAGCATTAGCTCCTCATGGAATATTTGAATTAAGTGCTTTAGTTATTGCATCATCAAGTGGTTTTCGTTTTGGATATTATACAATTATGAAGCTTATTAAACATAAAGAATATAAAATTATTGAAATATTAAAAAAAGAAATAAAATGGATTTATATTTCATTAATTTTATTGCTAATTGCAGCTATTATAGAGAGTTTCATAACACCATTTTTAATTGGTCTTTAAATTACTCCTTTTTGTTTTAATACTTCAACTTTATCTTCCATTTTTCTTTCTTTATCTCTTCTATCATCTATTTTTATTGCTGTAACAATTCTCTTTACTCCCATTTTTACCATTACTTCATGAGCTTTTTTTATCACATTAAATATTTCATCTAAATTTTCACTTTCTATTATTGTTCCCATTGGTGTTACCATATATCTTAATCCAGAATTCTTTATTTCTTTACATACCTCTGCAATATAATCACTTACACTTGTACTTCCAGTTCCCATTGGTATTACAGTAAATTCTGCAATTATCATAAGATATAATTATAATAATTTTTTATTAAAATTTTTTACTCAAAAATAAGTAGATACTCTTAAATTTAAGTAACATTTTTATTCTCATATGAAAAAACAATTAGATTTATTCAAAATTTCATTTACTGGATTTATGATTTCTCTTACATTAATATTGGAAATTATGAATAGATTAGTACCATTAAGAGCACCATGGGGTATGTCAATTGATTTTGTTGCCATACCATTAATAATTACTTTTTTTATTTTTGGTATAAAATATGCTCTATTTGTATCCTTAGGAATGTTCATTATATTAACTGCAATTGGTTATGGTGTTATAATAGGTGCAGTAATGAAGACTGTATGTAGTACATCAATGATAATTATATTATGGATAATCTCAAAATTCTCATCAAAATATACTTCAATGATTAATTATACTATTGCATCATTATTAGCAATAATTACAAGATGTATAATTGCTATAATTTTAAATTATTATTGGGCAATTCCTTTATTTTTTGGAATTCCTATTGAAAAAGCAATTGAAACACTATTTTTCGGCTCAATTATTGGCTTTATAGTCTATGTATCCATTATGAACATAGGACAAGGAATTATTGATTTATATTCATCTTGGATTATATTTAAAACAATTGAAAGAATTAAAATTAGAAGATAAAAATAAATAATCGCTTAAATTTTTAATCATTATGAACTTAATTGATATTATAATGGCTGGAATAAACTCATTAATAGATTATATTGCACTACATGTTATTACATGCTTAATTCCTGCATTTTTAATTGCAGGTTCTATCAATACATTTCTTTCAAAAGATGTGGTAATTAGATATTTAGGCTATACGAAAAGTAAAATAATATCATTTCCATTAGCAGCAATATCAAGTATAGGATTAGCAGTATGTTCCTGTACTATAATTCCTATTGCCTCTGGTTTATATAAAAGAGGAAGTAGTATTGGTCCAGCATTTATATTTCTATGGACTGCTCCAGCACTCAATATTTTAGCTATTACTTATACTGGTAGTATATTGGGATTGAATTTTGCAATAATGAGAATTATTGCAGCTTTATCTACATCATTTTTAGTAGGATTAATAATGGTATATGTATTTAGAAGAGAAGAATCGGCAAGAATATCTAAAACTATGGAATTGAAAGATTATAAAATAATTAAGAGTAAAAAATTTATTGGTTTAATATTTTTACTAATTCTTCTTCTTTTATTACCTAATTATTTAGGTATTGGTAGGCCTTATTCAGAAAAATTATTAATATTTTCAATAATTTTAATACCTACGATTATTTATACAAAACTATTTTTTAATTCAGAAGAAATTAAAATATGGTTAAGAGAAACCTTATGGTTTGTTCGTATAATATTTCCTCTATTACTTATTGGAGTATTTATTATTGGTATAATTGGCGCAATATTACCAGAGGAATGGATAAAAATAGCATTAGGAAGAAATGATTTACCTTCTGTATTATTAGCAAATATTATTGGTGCTTTAAGTTATTTCTCAACAATGACTGAAGCACCTTTTGTTAAAATGCTTTTAGGATTGGGAATGGGAAACGCTCCTGCTTTGGCATTATTACTTACAGGTCCTGGATTAAGTTTACCAAATATGATGGCAATAACAAGAATATTTGGCTGGAAGAAATCCCTTACTTATATTATTTTAATAATAATTATTTCAACATTTATATCTTTATTGCTTGGAAATTTACTTTAAAAAAATATTTATAATAAAGTAAATAAATAAAAAAATGGTGAAAATATGAGTGTAATAAAAATATTTGGTTCAGATCCTCCATGTGCTAGATGTAGAGCAACAGAAAAAATAGTTAGAGAAGTTGTAAAAGAATTAAATTTAAATGTAGATGTAAAACATATTTCAGTATTTTCAGAAGAAGCAGATAAATATGGTATTACTACTACACCTGCAGTAGTAATAAATGATAAAATTGTATTCTCAGGAAGAGTACCAACTAAAGAAGAAATTAAAGATATAATATTAAGAGAATTAAAAAGTTAAATTCTTTAAAATTTATAAATCTTGATACTATTTTTTATTTTGTGAATAAATGAAATGATAAAAAATAATGAATCTAAAAGAACTTTTATTAAAATTTTCAAAAATAAAAAATCAAACAAGGATTTATTTGAATTTACTTCTTATATCCCAAAAAATATTATTTATGATGATTGGAATAATTCCCTACCAATTCTATTAAAAGCCTATGAGAAAAAACTCTTTGTTTTAATTATTGGACCAAAAGGTACAGGAAAAACAACATTAGTAAGAAAATTTGCTGAAATAATTAAAAAACCATTATATTCAATAAACTTTAGCTTGAGAACAAAAGAAAGTCATTTAGTTGGATCAACAATTTTAGAAGATGGATCAACAAAATTTGCCTTGGGAATTATACCAAAATCAATGCAAGAAGGCGCTCTTCTTTATCTTGATGAAATTAATAGTGCAGAACCTGATGTTTTACTAAGACTTGATGAAGCATTGGATGATAGAAGAGAAATAGTATTAAAAGAAGCAGGAGAAACAATTATAATTAAAGCAAAATCTGATTGGTTTGTTATTGCCACAATAAATCCATTATCTCATGCTGGAACCAAAGAATTACCACCACAATTACTTTCAAGATTTCCCATAAGAATTCATCTTGATTATCCACCAATAGAAATTGAAAAGAGAATAGTAAAAATGTATATTAATAATCCTATTGATGAAAGACAATTAGAACTAGCAATTACTCTTGCAAACAAATTAAGAGAAGCTGCAAAAGTTGAAGATATTTATTATTCACCATCAATTAGAGAAACTATAGCTTTTGCTAAGCTATTATCATCGGGTTTAGATCCAAAATTAGCAGCAGAAATAGTATTTGCTAATGTATATTATCAATGGGGAGATATTGAAGCAAAAAAAGTAAGAGATTTAATTGTAAGCTTATGGGGTGAATAGAAATAAGAAATGAATTAATTATTCCTATTGCTCAATTTCTTGCTCATGTTTGGAGTGAAAATAATGATATTAATGTGGTCTTATCTCCAGAGATTAAATATCCCTATATAATCAGGGACGATTCTATTTTCTCTCCTACTATTGATAAATTTCCATCAAGAGATATTACTATTGCATATCGATTATGGAGAGCTTCATTATGGCATGAAGCAATGCATATACTATTAACAAATTTTTGGAGTGAAAATTTTATAGATTATTATGATTCATATTATAGATTATCAAATCATCTTTTAATTTCTAATATTATTGAAGATTATAGAATAGAAAAAGAAGGAATTAAATTATACCCTGGCATGGAGAAGGAATTAAAATTTTCAAAAGCAATTTATTATTATTTAGCAAATACTCCAAATAATATAATTGAAGCATATATTCAAGCAATGAATTTTGGAGCAATAAAAAATAGAGATAAAATAAATAAAGAATGGATCAAAAGAGTTATTAAGGCTGTAGAATATACAAGAAAAGCTTTAAAAAAAGGAAAAAATGTATTTGATATTGCTTATAATGTATGTAATATTCTTGGAATAGAGGAATTTGAAAAACTTGATTTTTCTGTAATTGAATCATTTTCAAAAACCAATAAACAAGAAATTTCAGAAAATGAATTAGAAAAAATAATAGAAAACTGGATTAAAGAGAAAAATGAATTTGAAAATCAAATAATTGAAAAAGAAGAATTCGAAGAAGAAAATATTAAAATGAATAATTCAAGAAAAGCCTCAATAAAAGAAATTAAAAACAATATAGAAGGAAATTTTGGAGAAATTGAAGAAGAAATAATTGAAGAAATTTTAAAAATTGACAATATAATAAAAGAAGAATTGGAATTAATAAAATTAGAAGAAAAAAGACTAGAAAAAGGTCATAAAGGCATAGAATCAAAAGTAATTCCAAAAATAATAATACCAGAGAGACTATATGAAGATGAGCAAAAATATTATGATATGGAGCTTATTAATCATTTAAAATCACAATTGAGAAATTTGAGAAAGGGATGGAAGGAAGTATATTCTTATACTGGTGAATTTGATTTAGAAAGCTATATCTCAAAAAATAAAAAATTCTTTATTGATGAGGAAAGAATTAAAATTGGTGGTTATAAAATAATAATACTTTTAGATCATAGCTCAAGTATATATGGTCATCATTATAACTATAAAAAATGTTGTATAGCCTTAGCTGAAGCATTATCAGAATTGAATATAGAATTTTCAATATTTGCATTTACAGAATATAGAGATAGACAGACTAATGATCGTTATACACATGTCTATCTTATAAAATCCTTTGAAGAAAAATGGACAAAAATTAATGCAAAAAGATTAGCACAAATACAACCCTTTGGAGGAACTCCATTAGCTGATGTTTATAAAATTATTAAACCTCTCTTATTAAGAACAAAGGGAAAAATTATTTTCATAACATTAACTGATGGCGAGCCTGCACAAGGAACTGAAAATGAATGTAAAAAAATTATCAATTCCTTAAAGAAATATTGTGATATGATTGCAATTGCTTTTGGATATAATATGAAGAATGTAATGAGATTAATTGAAAATCTCAAAAATTTAGAATATACAAGATATATTGCACTTGATGATGTTAGAAAACTTCCTGAAAAAATCCTAAGACTATTAGGAGAAAGTTAATAAAAACTAACAAATCTATTCCTAGATACTTATTTTCATTACTTCATGTTTATTTATTGGACCTAGGGACTTTCTTCTTATCCAAACTTTCACTAGTAACATTACTACCTAGAGCAAAATCATAGAATATTTAAATTAACAGTACAAACTTCTTAGAAGCTAGATATTTTTCTCAAGGTTTAATACTATCGTTACATTTGCTTTTAGATAAAGATGAAATAAACAGTATAGTTTTTTATTTTACTTAACTATATTTTTATTGTGAAATTTTATAAAGCAATAAGAAATAATAATAAATGTTTAAATTGTAATATTTGTAAAGAGATTATTTCATGTCCTGGAAAATTTAATTGTATTGGTTGTATGGCTTGTTATTTATCATGTCCAAATGAAGCTATTGAATTAATTGAATCTGAAATAAAAAGAGAAATAAAAGTTATTATTAATGGAGAAGTCTTCTATGTTCCAGAGAATATAACAATTTTAAAAGCACTTGAATTATTAGGATATAAAATTTCAAAATTTCCTAAGGAAGGAGATATTTTTGCTCCATGTTGTACTGGTGGATGTTATTGTTGTGCAGTAGAAGTAAATGGAGAAATTAAGCCATCATGTATAACAAAAATTGAAGAAGGAATGAACATTAAAACAAAAATTAGTAAAAATTTAAGACGTTTAGATGACTGGATCCCTCATCCAGTTGGAGGAGTAGGAACTCCATGGTGGATTAAAGGAAAAGGCTATATTGAAATTGCAGTTTTTTCATGTGGATGTAATCTAAGATGTCCACAATGTCAAAATTGGATGATAACTTATAATAGTAAGGAAAAAGTCTATACTCCAAGAGAAGCTGCAATTATAATGACTAAATATAGATTACATTATGGAATTGATAGAATGGCAATATCAGGAGGAGAATGTACACTTAATAGAGAATGGTTAATTGAATATATTAAAGAATTGAAAAAATTAAATAAAGATGAAAAAGCAAGAATTCATATTGATACAAATACTACAATTTTAACAAAAGATTATATTGATGAACTAGTAGAAGCAGGAATGACAGATATTGGACCTGATTTAAAAGGATATTACTTAGATACTTTTATGAAAATAACAGGAATAAATGATAGAGAAATTGCTGAAAAATATCATAAAACATCATGGGAAGCAGTTAAATACCTAATAGATAATTATAAAGATAAAGTTTTTATTGGTATTGGAATTCCATATAATAAAAAACTTATTTCTATTGAGGAAATTGAGAAAATTGGTGATGAAATCTATAAAATTGATCCAGAAGTTCAAATTTGTATACTTGATTATAGACCTGAATTTAGAAATAAAAAAATTTCAAGACCAAGCTTTATGGAAATGGCAAAAATTTGGGAAATCTTAAAATCAAAAGGTCTTAAAACTGTTATTTGTCAAACTGAATTAGGTCATATTGGTCCTTAAAAAAATTAATCCTTAAAAAAATTAATCCTTCCAGTCTAATAGACGTTTTTCACCCTCAATTTTCTTCAAATCTGTTATATCCTGAGTTACTTCAATTGTTCCTAAATACTTACCATTTTTATCTCTAACTGCAAAGTATCTTATATAAATCAAATGACCATCCTTATTTATCCAGAATTCTGCTACATCTTTTTCTCCTTTCTTAAATGCTTCTAAAATTCTATTAACTATGTGTATACTTTTTTGTGGATGACAAAGTTGTACTTTTCTACCTAAAATAGCTTTTGTTCTTACAAATATGCGCTTTTCTGCTTTATTGAAGAATTTTACAGTATCATCTTTATCTACAAAAGTTATATCTATAGGTAAGCTATTTAGAATTGCTTCAATTTCTTCCTTTGTTAAATTTCCAGTATCAAATTGTAAAATATCCATAGGCTTTTCTTCTTTAGCTATTTTTTCTATTGGTGGTTTTTCTATTGGTGGTGTAAAGCAACAATATCCAATTTCATCAAAATCTTCTCTTATATCAATCCATTCTCTTTCTGTAATTACACGTTGTGCTACTGGAAATAATATGTTATTCTCCTTGTATATATGAGCATCTAGAATACTCTTTATACTACTTATTAATTTACTAAGTTGTTCCTTAAAATCTGAAAAACTTATTCTTGTAGAATTATCAATTAGAGTTTTTAGTTGTTTTTTATTTTCTCTGAGTTGATTATGTTCCATCCACATTATTGCTGGTGGTTCTGTTATACCATGTTTTTCTAATATTGGAAATAGAACATTTTCCTCTCTTAAATAATGTTTTTCAGCATCAATAAGTTCATTTAAAATATGTTTTATTTGTGATAATTCTTCAATTACTAAATCTATGTTTTCTGCTTTTTGAATTTTTTCATTTAATATAATAAGTTTTTCAGTGATTTGCTGAAGCATTTTATGCTCTTCAATAAGTATACCAATGGGACTTGTTGGAGTGATTTCAATTTTCTGTTTTTCTAATTGCTCCTTGAAAATTGCTAAATGAAGATCACAAAGTCTTTGAATTTCTTCTCTTGAAATACCTTCACTAATTAGCTCTTGTTCAATTTCAACAATTTCCAATGGACTTACATTCTCAAGAAATTTTTGGAAATTTTCTTTAATTTTTTCTATTGGTATGCCCATGTGAATTTGCTTTAATATATCTTTTAATACTTTTTTACGATCTTCTTCAGTAAATCCTCCCATATTATCCCTCCTTAATTTTTTTAGCTAAATCCTTAGCAATTTTAATAATTTGTTGTATATGTTCTTCAGTTGGTGGACCATTAATTTCTAATGTTCCCACAATATCAATTTTGAAACCATTTAATATCTCTTGAATTTGTCTTATTGCCCCTCCTCCCCAACCATAAGAACTTAAAATAATAGCAAATTTTATTGGTGGACGTAATGCTTTTAATAAATATGTAGCATAAACTGCTAAGGGATGTGCCCCTCCTAAAACTGTAGGTGCACCTAAAACAATAGCTCTTGAATCTACAAGATCTTTAGCTATATCACCTATATCTGCAACTACTAAGTTATGAAAAGTAACTTCTATACCCTCTGATAATAATGTATCAGCTATTTGTTTAACCATTGTATCAGTATTATTCCACATACTAACATAAGCTATAGTAACTTTTTGATGAGTTTCTCCATAGGCCCATCTTTTATAAGCATTCAATATTATTTCAGGTCTTCTATGAATAGGACCATGACTTGGTGCAATAATATTAATATTAAGATTAGCAATCTTTTCTAAGGCTTTTTGAGCCATTATTCTAAAGGGCATCATAATTTCACCCCAATATCTTTGAGCATGTACTAAATAATCTTCAATTTCATCACTATAGACACCATTAGCTAAATGAGCACCAAAGAAGTCACATGGAAATAATATTCCATCTTCTTCAAGATATGTAAAAATAGTCTCAGGCCAATGTAGCATAGGAGCTTCAATAAAACGTAAGGTCTTATCACCTAGACTTATGGTATCATTATCTTTTATAATAATAATCCTTTCTTGTGGAATATTGTAATATATTTGAGCCATTTTTGCACCTTTATTTGAGGTTATAAGCTTGGCTTTAGATGCAATTTTCATAATGTAAGGTATAGCACCAGCATGATCTGGTTCTGCATGATTCATAACAACATAATCTAAATCCTCTAATGGTATTAAGCTTCTAATTTTTTCTTCAAGCTCTTCTTCAAAGCCAGGATTAACAGTATCAATTAAAGCTTTGGATTTATTTCCAATAATAAGATATGCATTATAAGATGTTCCTTTTGGAAGTGGTATTAAGGCATCAAAAATTCTACGATTCCAGTCTCTTGCACCAATCCAATAGACATTTTCTTTTATTTTTAATATGTTTCTTTCCTTCATTTTCTCACATTATTACAATTGTAATAAAATATATTTATTAATTTCTATTATAGACTACATGAGGGATATTAAAATGATATCATTATGTGAGGTTATTGTAAAAAGCTTATTACCATCATTAAGAGCACTTATGGCTAAGTATTTAATAACAAAATATAACTTAAATCAAGTTGAAGCTGCAAGAATTTTAGGTGTAAGCCAATCAGCTATAAGTCTTTATATTAGAAAAATGCGTGGAAAATCTATAAATTTAGAAGAAGATGTGGAGATTAAAAAATTAGTAGAGAAAATAGTAGATTCCCTTATTAATAAAAATTTAACTCATAGGGACTTCATTATAGAATTTTGTAAAATATGTCAAATTGCTCGTAGTAAAGGTCTATTATGTAATATACATAAAACATTTGATCCTATATTTGAAGTTGAAAATTGTCAAATATGTATGCTAAAAAAATAAAAAATTAAGTCAATTTTGTGAACATAGACTTTGGAGCAGCACATACTGGACATACCCAATCCTCTGGAAGTTCTTCAAAAGGCGTCCCAGGTTTTATATTTTGACTTGGATCTCCTAATGCTGGATCATAGACATAGCCACAGATTTGACATACCCATTTATCCAAAATATTACCTCCAAATTCTTCTTATTAATTCCATATTTATCTTTTATGTAATTTTCATTAAAATTAATTAAAAATAATAACGGGTCCGAGGGGATTTGAACCCCTGACCTTCGGCTCCGGAAGCCGATGTGCTATCCAAACTACACTACGGACCCATTAAAAATAATAAAATTTTTAATTATTAAGTTTAGTTTTTATATTGGAGTTTTATATGAGTATTTCAATAATATTTGAAAATATTTTAATCAATAGATAATAATTTTACACTTAAATTTTTATCTATTATAATGAGATTTCTATTTTCAATAAGCTCCCAATCTTCTTCTGTCATTCTTTCAGATGCTATTATTACTGCTTTTTCTTCATATGCAGATTTCATTTCTATTAATTGTTTTGTATCTTTAGATAACAAATGAAGTGTATTCTTAGGCCTTTTTGTATAATAAAGCGTATAATAATTTCCCCTTTCAATAGCATATCTCAAAGCATAAAGATTTCTTCCATCACTAGCAATAAAATTAAGTGATGAAAATTTAATATTTTTCAATTTTTTAATAGTATTTTTAATTCCTTCAATAGGATCATTTAATTCATTAATCTCTTGAACTATTAAATGAAATAACTTTTCTGAATCTGTTTCTCCTTCAAAATCTCTATATTCACTTTTTATAAGATTAGTTAACTCATCATAAATTATTCCATTATGAGCAAAAATCCAATTCTTATAAAACCATGGATGAGTATTTTCTATTTTTTCCTTCCCATGAGTAGCAAATCTCACATGAGATATAATTATTTTTCCATAAGCATTTTTTACAATTTCTTCAGCTTTATATGATTTAAATAAAGGCCATGGTTCTTTATATAAATTCCATTTCTCTTCATTAAACCAAGCTATTCCCCAGCCTGATGGATTTAAATATGATTGCTTAATTAGGCTTTTATCTGCTTTATAAAAACTGAAATTCACATTAACATTCTTATTAGCATATAATCCAAATAATCTACACATATTCCTCAAAAATATTTTTAAACTCAAGTCTTTTATGATTTATTTATTATATATTTAATATAATCTATTAATTCCTTTTCTCCATATCCTCCAGGATATACATTATCTATAATCTCTATACCTTGATTTAATAATCGCTTTTTTACATAGTTAGGTACTGATTTCAATGATGTTATTAATATATGCTCAGGAGTGAAAATTTTTGCATAGGATTTTACTTGAATTTCTGCATCTTTTTCCCAAAGTCTATAATCAGAATTTTTACATTCTATAACAAGTTTAACGATTGGATTTTGAATAAATTCCTCATAGTTTTTAGCATATGTAAATACTACATCAGGTCTTAATCTTAGACATTTTGTTAATCCTTTTTCTTTAAGTTCTACTGCCTTATCAATAATATTTTTCAGCTCTAAAGGAATATCAGATAGTTTATTAAAACCTAAATTAAATTCATACCACATTGCATAATTACCAATTATTGCCACAGGAATACTAGAACCTTGTTTTAAATGTAATGAATTTTCTAATGGATCTTCTACTGATAATTCCTTTAATATCTTTGTAATAATCCATATTTGATGAATTAACTTAGTAATTACATTAAGTGATGTAGTTCTAATATTTTTATTGTAAGGTATTAAAAATGATATTGGATATTTAAGATCATTATTTATATGAATTTTTATGAGATCTGCGACTTCTATTTTCCATTTATTTTCATTTCTAATATAATTTAACATAGGCCTATAGTAATTATTCCATTCATCTAAGAATTTCTTTTCTTTTTTTCTTAAATATACAATTTCATAATTATTTATAATAGTAATTGGTTCTTCTTTTTTATTTATTTCTTTATTTAATAAATCCTCAGCAGAAAATATGTAAACATTATTAGATAATCCATTTTTGCTATAGGAAATAACTTCCATTAATTTCTTATTTTTTATTCTATTGAAATCAATATAATAACAACATAAATTAAGTCTCTTTCTCATTTTCTTTTTTAATGCATAATGTGATATATGAATAAGTCTATTATTTTCAATAATAAAATAATATTTTCCTCCATGAAGAGCCTCATGATTTTCATGTAATTCAATGATTTGTTGATCCATTAATTTGCCTCCAATTGAGCTCAAAATTATTTTCTGAATTAATAAATTAGATTCTAATAATTGAAGGAGTTATATATTTTTAATCTCAATTAGAAGAGTTCAATTCTCTTTAAGAGATTCATACAGTATTTTGCTAAAACTTAGCTTTTATTTTATCTTTCGATGCTGGAACATTACTTCCTCACAAATTAAGGAGAACCGCAAGATAGCAGAAAAATTTATGTAAAAATTTTACTATTTTAATAATAGTTAATGTAAAAGTAAGGCCATGAATCTCTTTAAGAGAATTGTAGGACATATAACCTTTGAAGAGGAAAGCATATATGAGCAGAAAAACTTCATAATACTTCTTGATACTTCATTTCTCCTAAAAAGAGAGATTTAAATATTGCTGAAGTAGATGAAAATGCAGTAGATAGCTTTCTCTCTACACAATGGGACATAGAGATCTCATAGATAATTTATCATATGGTATTGCTGTATCACAAGACATTAAGTTCTTAACAATAGATGAAAAACTTAAAAACTTCATAAAGAAGCATGCAGATATTTTTATTAGTCCAAGTGATATTTAAGTGAGAAAAGAAACTTATTAATAAATTTACTAAAGAATATACCTTAGCTATTAAGTCTATAAATTACTTAAGAATAATTGATAGTTTTTGTAATAATAAGAAGTAAAAAATACACTATTGATAAAGAGAATATTGAGAAAATTCTAGATAAAATTGAATAGAACCATTTAAAGGATGTGCAAAATATTATATTAAAGAAAGAAATATTCAATTAAACAAGTAATTGCAGTAGTAACAGGATTACCATAACAAGATTACCAAAAGTTGGATTTACTGCTACAGATGCTTATAAAATTTTAACAAAACTTGGCTTTGAAATCAAATAACTAAAATAATTTTTTCATTAATGTTCTTATAGGTCTAAGTTCTCTTTTAAATGGATCAAGTATTAAACCAAATATTTCAAGAGTTACTACACCTAGTAAATTTTCATCTTCTTTTTCACCTAAAACCACAGGTGTATGTCTTTCTCCATAGCCAGGAAGTTCTAAAAGAACTTCTGATATTCCTCTTTTAATTACAGTTCCATCAGCTAATATAAATTCCATTTCACTTAAAGGTCTTAATCCTAATTCTTCCCAAATATTTTTAGTTAGTACAGTATAAGTAGCACCAGAATCTACTAAAAATCTTACTTTAATGCTTTTTCCACTATGCTTAACATTACCTTCTATATAAACAATACCCATACTTTATCACTTTCAACTCTTTTTTGTAGATTTTTTATTAATAAATATATTGCAATTCTCCTTCTTTCAATTCTCTCTTCATAAGATTCTTGAAAGCTAAAGACTCTAAGCCACTAGTAGCAACTGAACACATTCACAACAATTTCTAAGTTAGAGCCTTAGTGGTAAAATACAAATCGATGCTAGTAACCGAGGATGAAGAATTCTCGAGAAAATCGTAGGATTTAATTCGAGTAGTAAGCTTAGATTGTGTAAAACTTTATTTTGTATTAAATTCAACACATTTAATCTAAAATTCATTTGTAAAGTATCTATGTTTTGCAGAGGCAATGTTTATAAATCTGTAAACAATTATAGTCTATGGTATTGTTTATGAGCACTGTAATTAGTGTTAGAATTCGCAAAGAGATTAAGGAGACTTTAGAGAAGGCTGGAGTTGATATTAGTGAAGAGGTAAGGAAGTTTTTAGAAGAGCTTGCTTGGAGGGTTAAGACTAGAAGATTTATTGAACTTTGGAATGAGCTTCTCAAAGACGTGAAACCTAGCGAGAAAGGATTTTCTGTGGAGAGTGTGAGGGAAGATCGTGAGAGTCATTGACTCTTCTGCTCTAGTTAAGTACTTTTCGCGTGAAGTAGGATGGGAGAAGGTTGGAGAGGTCATATCTGAGGGTGTAGTCACCCTGGATTTGGCCATTAAGGAGCTTTCAAATGCGTTGTGGAAGAAGGTGTTGAGGAGTGAAATGAACCATGAAATCGCCATGAGGATTATCAGGGATATAGTGGAGGGTAAGCCTTTCCCCATAGAGACTCAAGAACGTTACCTCTTAGATGCATTTGAGATAGCTGTAAAGAGCAATGTAACAGTATACGATGCACTTTTCATAGCCATGGCAAAGAGGAAAAGTCTAGAGTTGGTGACATGTGATGAAAAACAAGCAGAAATTACAAAGAAGCTGGGATTGAAAGTTGTACTTATATGAAAATTATGATGTCTTTGTAGGCGTTAGTAAATTGCTCCTCACCCTTCTGCTTTCTATCAAGACTTCCCATTGGACTATTACTTACACTTTCAATTCTCTTAAAGAGATTCTAGGAAATTCTACTGGAATTAAAAATTTACATAATTTTTCCTAACTTTCAATTCTCTTTAAGAGATTCCCATCAATTTTATTAAAGCAATACAGATTTATTAATCATTCTTTCAATTCTCTTTAAGAGATTCTTGTCTACGAGTGCGAAGAGCCGTATTTCGACCAAAACGACTTTCAATTCTCTTTAAGAGATTCAATTTTTAGTTATGCTATATCACGTAATAGCCGAAAGACTCTTTCAATTCTCTTAAAGAGATTCTTAGGAAAATGATAAGCCCATCAATCAATAAGAAAATTGTACTTTCAATTCTCTTAAAGAGATTCCATTACTACACATCAATTGATGTTTTTTCTGATGTGTAGTAACTTTCAATTCTCTTAAAGAGATTCGCAATGTCTACATTGGCAAATGACTTAGCAATACTCGAAGCTATCTTTCAATTCTCTTAAAGAGATTCACATTAATTACTCCAACATCTGAAGCCCATCTGTACTTCTTTCAATTCTCTTAAAGAGATTCTTGCATATGTAATCGATTATTTAGAATTTCTGAAAAAATACTTTCAATTCTCTTAAAGAGATTCAGAAAAAACTGAAAACGAAACTAAAGCTAGACCAGTATAAAGCCTTTCAATTCTCTTAAAGAGATTCTAAAGCATCATATCAATATTATGAAGAAATGCTAAAACTTTCAATTCTCTTAAAGAGATTCCATCCTTGTATAATAACCATCCATTCCATATATTTTCCGACTTTCAATTCTCTTAAAGAGATTCTCTTCTGCCGTAATGTATGCAAGTTTATACTTGTACTGTTTTTTAACTTTCAATTCTCTTAAAGAGATTCTTAGTATTGCAACATATATTTTTCTAACTTTATCACTCTTTCAATTCTCTTAAAGAGATTCGGCACTTTCATACGGTAAAGATGTTGAAAGCTTATTTAAGCAACTTTCAATTCTCTTAAAGAGATTCTTTTTGGGCGGGATGTCCCCAAAGGCCATAATCCACGAGTACTTTCAATTCTCTTAAAGAGATTCTTTTTCTCACACCGAAAAAAACAACAAATATAGAGAGATACTTTCAATTCTCTTAAAGAGATTCCAAAACCAAAAGATAGAGACAAGCTTCTTTCATTTTTCTTTCAATTCTCTTAAAGAGATTCGCGCTCAATCAGGTGCTTATGTTAAAATATTAGTGCTAAACTTTCAATTCTCTTAAAGAGATTCCCTGAGGCAATACAAGTTATGAGTGCCTGAGCAAACTTTCTCTTTCAATTCTCTTAAAGAGATTCAAGTGTATGCAATAACAACACCAAAAAGCTTAGAAAACTTTCAATTCTCTTAAAGAGATTCGGAAATCGTTGAATACAAACCAAAGCGTCAAATAGAAGAATCTTTCAATTCTCTTAAAGAGATTCATTTGAGAAAGTTTAAATAGCTTTTTTTGTAATAATTATTTACTTTCAATTCTCTTAAAGAGATTCTGGTTTAACAGGACTTCAATTATCAAATCCAATTAAGAAAACTTTCAATTCTCTTAAAGAGATTCTTCTTGGATAATTTTAACTAATCCATCTTTACCATCATTTACTTTCAATTCTCTTAAAGAGATTCCTAGAGAAAAAGCTTTATAAGAAAGTTTTTTCATATTTTTTCCTTTCAATTCTCTTAAAGAGATTCCCCTATATGTGGTAAAGAATTTCATATTGCTGGTTTAAGCTTTCAATTCTCTTAAAGAGATTCAAGTAATAATGAAGTTGAAGAGATCTTATTTGAAGCTCAACTTTCAATTCTCTTAAAGAGATTCAAGCAGTATTAACCGCTGAAAAAATATCATCAATGAGATCTTTCAATTCTCTTAAAGAGATTCTCGAGAAAAAGCTTTATAAACAAGTTTTTACATACATACTTTCTTTCAATTCTCTTAAAGAGATTCATAGTGCTAAATAATAAACGGTATAAGTATCATATGAATTATCTACTTTCAATTCTCTTAAAGAGATTCTCATATAAGAATTGAAAATTTACCATCAACGTTGGATTTACTTTCAATTCTCTTAAAGAGATTCGCAGGAAGGAGATAATATTGCTTATATATTTATACCGTTAGCTTTCAATTCTCTTAAAGAGATTCTCTCTTCCAAATTGCATTTGTAATAAATGCCAGGATTCTCACTTTCAATTCTCTTAAAGAGATTCCGATATAGACGTTTAGAAAATTTCATTTTAGAATGCGGTTTACTTTCAATTCTCTTAAAGAGATTCTAACATGGAATGGGTAATGAAAGCAGTGATATTTGGCGCAATCTTTCAATTCTCTTAAAGAGATTCATTGTAAAGGTCTGAGTGATTTGCTGACCCTGGCGCGCCCTTTCAATTCTCTTAAAGAGATTCATATCCGACAACGCTAGTGTAATCGCTAGCGTCCTCGTCCTCTTTCAATTCTCTTAAAGAGATTCCAATACCATCAAACAGTGAAGATTATGCGCTAATCAAACTTTCAATTCTCTTAAAGAGATTCAAGACGACTGGGAAGTGGTAGGGATGAAAAGCTGGGAAGATCTTTCAATTCTCTTAAAGAGATTCGAAGTCTATGCTTTTGGGATTGATAAACATTTAGACTTTCTTTCAATTCTCTTAAAGAGATTCATTAGTTATAATGTTACTTATTGATGAATACATTAAAGACTTTCAATTCTCTTAAAGAGATTCTATTGTTAATGAATGACTTACATTATCGCTAATTCCTATCTTTCAATTCTCTTAAAGAGATTCCTTTAATTACTATAAAACCGTCCTCATAATAAACTTTTGTAGTCTTTCAATTCTCTTAAAGAGATTCATATTTCAAAAGCTAATTATACTTTTTAGAGGTGATATTACTTTCAATTCTCTTAAAGAGATTCAGAAAGTTTTTTCATACTTCTTTTTGGTGAGAAAAAAAATGACTTTCAATTCTCTTAAAGAGATTCTTTTAATATTTCTTTTACTCGTAATAATACTATACTTTTAGCTTTCAATTCTCTTAAAGAGATTCCCGACAACGCTAGTGTAATCGCTAGTGTATTAGTACTCTTTCAATTCTCTTAAAGAGATTCAGAGTAATATATGAAGAGTTTAAATAAAAGGTGAGTTTAAACTTTCAATTCTCTTAAAGAGATTCCGACTCTACTCTTACATTAACTATTATTAAAATAGTAAAATTTTTACATAAATTTTTCTGTAATCTTGCGGTTCTCCTTAATTTATAAGAAAGTAATGTTCCAGCACCGAAAGATAAAATAAAAGCTAAGTTTTAGCAAAATACTTTATCATACCAAAGCCTGCAGTTCTTCTTACACCTACATTTGTTAACTCAGCCATTTTTATTAATGCTGCAAGTATTTTTGCATATCTTTCATTATACTCTCTTATTGAAAATCTTACTGTTCCCGTAAATCCTACTATCCACTTATTTGTTGTTGGATGCTCATATAGGCGTACTGTTCTTATTCCATTTGGAAATCCTGCAATTGTTATTGCATTTTCAGTCCACCTAACTGCTCCCTCAACATCTAAGCGCACATCTGAGAACTTTGACCATATTCTGGCAATATTCCTAAACATTAGTGATGGAATTGGTAATGGGACTAGCATGCCACTACATTGAACAACATATTTACATGGTTTTTCAATTTTTTCACCTTTTTTAATTTTAATAATATAGTTATGATAATATGGACATTCAGGACAACAATCAAATATAGAATGTCGAAAAGACGTTGGAGTTAGAAACTTTATTGTAAATTTACTTGCTAAAGGCTCATTTGATATGAGATCAGAGAACTTATATGTATTAACTGCAATGCTTATAACTTTTGCTTTAAAATTAATTAAATCTACATATAAATCTTGTTTAAGAATCACCTCTCTAAAAATATCACATAGTTTATTATCCATAATTGAAAATGATATACTAGCAATTGATGGTGCAGGAAGATTGCGATAAACAATTTTGTTATGTATATTCTCAATAAAAAATGGAGTAACAGAAAAAGGAGCTAATTTTTTAGAAGAATGAAGTTTTTCAGCAAAATCTTCATCAACAGATTTAATTAAATTATAAAAAATACCACAGGAGGCAAAGCCAGAAAAGCTTTGAAAAACAATAGGATGATTAACAGCAATCCTAAGCGTAAAGGAGGATATCGAAGACATAATTTAGCCTCCAGCTAACTTAGCTAATAACTTTCCACGTGAAGTTAATTTCAAAACTATAAACTTATTTACTCTTTCCCGCTCAATATAACCCATTTGCACTAACTTCATTTGAATATTATGAAATGACGAAGGAGGAAGTTTAAGTTTCTTCCTAAGAATTGGGGCCTCGATGGGTCCATAAAGTAAATGTTTAATTATTTCTCTTGCTAAGAAAGGCAATTCTCTAAATTCACTTAAATCTTCTAGTCTTATTTTAGGAAGTTCTATCACTTTTTTCCTATCTTCGGTTTCAAGCTCTATGGTAATCTCTGGATGTTCTGCAAAAAGTGTGGCAAGATAAGTTAGAATAACTATTGCCCTCATACCACCACTTAGATTAACTATGCATTTCTTTTCTCTTTCACTTTCTATAGCATTTTTCAATTTAGTTATAGAATCAACAGGATCTTCAAGACTAATATACATTTCATTAATTTCAATATTTTTAGCATAACTTAAAATAAAGGATTTCAGATCATGTAAAGCAGCTTGACTTCTTTCATCACGTTGCTCGGGTAAGATGACTACTATTTTATCTCCATCACTTAAGCCATAACGTAATATTGATGATATTACAGGAGCCTCTGTCCAACCAAATGTGATAAAGAGTGTTTTCTTATTCATTCAGATCATTATAATTATTTTTCCTTGTAATATATAAGCATTTCTGAAAAATTCCAAAAATTCATGTTTAATTATGAAATTTTTCTAATCTATATTGAAAAAGAAAAATTTATATGTTACTAGTTCGAATCATAATTTGGTGGTTTCTTTTTGAGTTTGAAAGAAGAAATAAAAGAGATGCAAAACGATTCTTCAAGAAACTTAGCTGATGTATTACACTATTTGATATTTCATGCTGAGAACGTCCAGCTTTATCATGAGCTTAGGTTAAGCGTTGGAGATGACTTTGGCAAGTTTTCAGAGATAGTTAGTCGTGCACAGCGAGAGATTATTAGGTTAATGAGGGATGAAAAACATAAAAGCTACATTTCGAAAATGAAGTGGCCAAATGAAAGTGATATAGAATGTGTTCAAAGGTGTCATGCAAAATACGGTAAGAAATACATTCAAGTACTTCTCGGAATGGCAGCTGGTACATGCCAAAGATGTTGGGATGAAAAGAAGGGAGGTGGTGAATGATGCAATTTGCCTTAACGGTTAAATTACTTATGAATATGCATGATCTCAATAATGAGAGAGCTGAAGAGATTCGACGAATACCGTTGATATATTCAACAAAAGATGGTTTCAAGCTAGTAGAAGAAGCTGTTGCTGTTAGTGGGGTAATGTTAAAGCATTGGCATACTGCTTATCTTTCTGAGCGAGCGAAAAGTTTAGGGATAAATTTATGTCCTTTGTGTAAACGCGGTGAAGCTATAAGATTACCACCGGTGGATATTTTAACGAGGCATAAGGAAGAAGGATCTGCAGAAGTTCAGGAAGAGTCTAAGAAAGAAAATCAGAAAGAGTCTAAAAAAGAAGTAATTCAAGAATGGCTTAAAGTCGAAGAAAAAGAATTCAATGAATATGTAAAAATAATTAGAGATGGAAATGAAGATGATATAATAAAAATGTGTGTAGGAGAAGATGTGCATGGGTTCTTAAGGACGCGCCCTCCCTTAAGGCGAGAATCCTTAATTAAGTTTTCATGGCTTTTGCCCATATACATTGGGGACATGCCAACTCCATTCAGAGTAGTTCAACATACTCGAAATATCCGTGAAATTCCTGAGGAGCTTCCCGAGGAATTCAAACAAATGCAAATGCCATATCCACGATCTTACGCCGATGGAATTTTTGGCTTTACATCTGTAGCAAACTTAGATAACATTGGTGTTTCTTTTAGTAGTGGGAAAAACGTCTTGGATGATGAGAATAAGAAGAAGAGAGTGAGAGCATTAATTGAAGCATTCATTCCAATGTTAACTGGCGCTTGTGGTGCTTCATTAGCTCGAGCATTACCAGCTGCCAAACCCCTCGAAGTAACAGTCATAGTTAGTAAGGAGGCAAAAGTAAGCTTCCCTGCACCAGTACATCCTATGTATGAAGAATACTTTGACTTAAACAAAGGGATTTTTGAGAGCTTCTCTAAAGTTTTTAATGTAGATGTCACAATGTATGCCTATGGTATTGATAAGAGCGAAAGAAAGAACAAATTCGCTATTGAAATCGTTGGAAATCCTGTGGAAGCTTTTTCTAAAGCAATAGACTATCTTAATTTTTAATTTTTGACGATGGTGGGAAATACTTGTCAGTGATCTGTACTTCGACTCAAATACTCTTGCCCATTTTTTCACTCGGATACCCTGAAACGGCAGAAATACTGATTTCTCACACTTTACCTTCACCACGAACATTAATAGCACTACTAGCAAAAGGACTTGGAGAAATTATGGAGCTGAAACCAGAACAGGAAATCCATGGTGCTCCAGCTAGACTAGTACTTCAGTGGGCACTTGAAAGTAGTTCTTATGCTTTTTCACGTCCCCTTTCACCAATTAAAAAGTCCTTTCAGATGTGGCGCGTAATTTGGCTTGAAAAAGAGTGGGAATGGGGGCGGAAGGAAGTGGAACGCTTACGTGACGCAGTAGAAATGGAAGTAGTTTCACTTAATAAAATTTCAGCTTACATATTCATAGATTTAAACAAAACAAACATTTTACTAAGAAAATATTTTCCTAATTCAAATTTAATGGAGAAGGATATAGAGTCAGCACTTATGACAGTACAATTGATAGGCAAAAGTGAAATGCTTGCAACACCAATAACCGTAAGAACATTCAATAAATTTAACATTGTAGGGTCTCTAGGAAAGATTAATGCATATTGCCCTTCTGAGTGGATTAAAAAGCCTCCCAAAGAGGGCTTAGAAGAGGAAATGCTGATTCACATAAACCTTCTTCCAAACTATATAAAAAGTGCAATTGATGAACCTAAGAAAATCCTAAAGGTTAAATTGTCAGGAAGAGAAGAAATAGAGAGTAGACGTATAAAAGCACGTTTCATTCTCCCTCTATCATTAGTGAGGGAAATCTCTTATCATGGAAAGATAATCGAATACTTTAAACAAAAAGATGTTGATGTTGAATTAAAGGATGATTTTACAATAGTTGAAACAATCGATGGAGGGAAAATCCCTTTACCTAAAATATTTTTAGAGGGATGATAATGAGCATTAAACAATTGGAGCTAGAATATACGGAAAAACTGAATATTCGTCTTAGAGAATTTCAGAAAAAAGCAATAGAAACATTTTTCAGCGAAGTTCTTAATAAGGTAAAACCAAAACCTCTACTTGTACGTCTACCAACAGGTTATGGGAAAACAATAGTTGGAGGGTCGCCGTTAGTTCACCAAGCAATAAATGATGATTGGTCAATTTCAAGAGGACTTACATATGTACTGCCTACAAGGGCATTAACTCATGATGTTGCGGACAGATTGTTTGGAGATTTATGTAGATTTGGTATAACCAATATTAAAGAGTTACACGGTGAATCTGATGCGACCGATTTTTACGCCGACGTTTCTGTGGCAACATTTGACACCTTCCTATATGCATTTGCTAGAAGAACCCACGACTATCATTTAGAAAGACCGGCAGGAGTAATTGCTACGTCTTATGTAGTTTTCGACGAAGCTCATATGCTACAAGATGAGTATTTGTACTCTCATAACATCATGAGCAAAGTATTATCATCACTTAATGAAGCAGGAGTACCCACGATAATCATGACGGCAACTATGCCGAAAATAATTGAAAATGTAATTTTCGAAAAGATTGGAGAACCATTACGTGTACCAGACGACTTAAATGAATTTAAGGAGAACATAAGTTCTTATAGAGGTCTTATTAAGAAGGTGGAGTTTAAGAAAGGAGTAAAACTATTCGATTATTTAAAATCACCAGCTTTCAAGGATGAATTAAAGGAGAGAAAAAGAATATTGATAATTGCAAATACCGTACAAAGAGCTATAGAAGCTTTTAAAATCATTGAAGCTATGATGGAGAAGTCTTGGAAAGTAATATTGTTGCATTCTCGCTTAAGACTTGACGAAAGGAGGAAACGTGAAAATCTAGTGAGAAAGCTTTTACGCGCAAAAATAAAATGTGACAAATGTGGTAATGAAGATCTAACTTTACCCGTATACATAGATGCTAATGACAATGTTTTATGTAGTAAATGTAGATCAATTGATTCAAATGAAGTTTCAAAGGTTATGGTCGTTGCAACACAAGTTGTTGAAGCTGGCCTTAATGTCAGCTGTGAATTATTGGTGACCGAAGTTGCACCAGCTGATTCCTTAGTTCAAAGAGCAGGTCGTTGTGCAAGGAATGTTAAAGAAAAAGATGGATGTTGCATAATAGTTGAACCTGCTAGTTTCGAACCATATCCACCAAACTTAATTAAAAATACCTCCGAAATGCTTAATAAATTAAGTGATGACGAAAAAATCTCTGCACTAACATCACTGAGGCAATCATATGAATTCATAAATGAATCTTACAAGGACTTTGATCCTAGAGAAGTAAAGTGGGAACCTTTACGCATTACCTTAAGGTATCTAGAAGGAATATATCCTTTTATTGTCGATACTAGGGCTATATCAAGTATTCGAGCAAGACCAAACGCAACGATTTATCTTTTCGCTCCTTTATCGGATGAAAGAATTAAAGCCTATAAAATGAAGCTTGAAGGGGAAGATGAAAAGAAGCGATATAAAAAGGAAGAATGCTTCGAAGCAACTCTTGAAAAATTGGTGAAGTATATTAAAGAATTAAAGGATAATAAAGAGGCATTCTGCCTTGAAGAAGAAACTGTGAAAAAGGGGATTTTTACAATGGAGAAAGTTTATTTGACTGAAAAAGAGCAGCCTGATAAATCTTTGCTTTTTGATGATGATAAAATAATTAAGTTAAGTTATGTTCGTACATCCTTACTGGATATTGGTTCAGAAAAAAGCGTTCGTTACTATAAAGTTGAACTTTTGTCAATAAAGGGCGAAGAAGGCAGAAGGGGCGCTCGTACCCACAGAGTTATCGAAGAAGGAACATATGTCATCAATCCAAGTTTCTATGATGTTAAATATGGCTTTTTGAGGTGATGGACTATGTGGTCATGTTTAAGAGAAGAAAAATGTCCTCAAAATCGTAAAGAATTTTGTGGAATTAATTCTGGAAAACCAAAAATAATATCTTATCATATTGAGCATGATGAACGGGAAAGGAAGAGGGAGGAATGCTACCTAGAGCACGTTATTCTTTGCTATGAGGAATGGGAAAGGAGGAAAAAGAGGTTCATTAACCCATTGGTCCGCCGCTTCGCATCTTTGTGTAAAATTGAAGTAAACAATGATCTTATCGTAGATATCGAAAACGGTCTTAGAATAGCAATTGCTCATCACGATGTGGGTAAATTATCGGATGAATATAGAAGTGGGAAGTGGTATAGACATGAAATCATTAGTGCCCATATAGTACATGATATTCTCCTAAACAGTCTTCCACAGAGGCTCTACAAAGATTTACTAAGCGCTATTCTTTCAGCAGCAACTTACTTACATCACGAGGCTTTGCAATTGTCACGTAAATGGTTTGAACTTCGTTCACCAACCTTTGACTACTTAACTAGTAAAATAGGCAATAAATCTTTTACTTTTGGAGAAGGATCCTATCAGTTTTTCGAAGCTACTAATGCAATTTACAATTTGAATAATGTTATACGTAATTACAGTTTGCCAAAAAAAGTTTCTGGTGAAGAAATCGTTGAAACTATTGGAAATTTTATATCTTCACTTGACAGTACTCCTAACATAAATGCAGCTAGGTTGTGCTTGGCGTCAATGATGCTTTTAATTAATGAAATAGATGATAAAGCAGCTGAAAGGGGGAGGAGTCATGCAACAATATGAATACTCGATTTCGTCAACAGGAAACCTGCTTTGTGACATTTTAAGTTCTTTTGGACTCCTTGAATTATTGTTAATGTCAGATCTTCTAGTTGACGTAGAGTGTCGTTTAGGGCACTATAATATGTTACGTGTGAAGAGTGAAATTAGGAAAGAAGATCTTGAAGAAAGTATTTTAAAGAACTTAATTACTTTGTCTAAAAGTGATCAAATAAGGCAAAATTTAAACTTTACAATTAACACAGGGAAGGGTCGTGAACTTGCTTATGAGGTTTTACGTCATCTAATCGATGAACGAATAAAAAACGTTTTTTCACTAGATTCCTTTAAACCTATTAAGAAAATTGGAAAATCTAAGGAGCTGGATACACTTTATTTGTCGATATTCCCGATATATGGGAAGGGATTAAAACGTTATGATAGCACGATGATTGGAGAATCCGTAAGGGCAACTCCTGAAGTCATAGTAAGCTACATGATAGGCCTCGCACTTTATACAATTTCTTGGAGGGAGAAAATAGGGGATGTAACAAGTAGAATTCATTTGTCTTTATTTCCGCCACTAGGCGTACTTGTACGTAAAGATTATATAAGGACTCTTCGTCGTATGGCAATCCTATACTCAACGGAAGATTCGCGTTGGTACATCAATAATTGCTTAGAAGGTTTACCTAAATTAGCGCTCCCAATGGCCATACTAGCGAATCTCGATGTTTCGACTTTAATGTATTTGAAGAAGATTCATCCTCCTCAAATAATACTTTTCGATATAGAGCAACGTGGAGGAAGAGCTGAAGAAAGTCGCTTATACAGAATTTATGATACAACCATATTTCTTGATTTCTTCTTAGGGCTTAGTGAACAAATACATGAAGCTAAAGAATACATTTTATCTTTAATTAAATTGCGTGGAAGCGAAAAAGTAAAGAAATCAGAGAAATCAGAATTAAGAAATATAGTAGATTCGTTTCTATTAGAATTATCTTATGCCATACTTAATAGGGATAGTAACAAGTTGATTAGGGTATTATTTGAAAGTGGAAGACTTGAAGATAGAGTAGGAGGAGAATTGAAAGAAGAGTTAGTAAGGAAGATCTATAAGCCTAAGCCTGATCTCTCGTATAAAATGGTCGAGTATTTACTTAAGGGACCTGAACGTGTTAGACTATTGTAATTCTAAAGACACACAATTACATTTTACAGATCATCAACTCAAACTCATACATACTTTCATTTTTTAATTTAAAATTTGGTGGATAATTATGTTCTTTCTTGATAGACTTGATCTAGATAGACGTTTTAGACTTTTACGTAAGGAACTTGAAGGTAAGAATATTAGTGAAGAATTGAGAGGTTGGAATTTTGATTCTCCTCCTGTTGAACCTTCTTCACGTTCAATTCTTTTTAGTGTTAGTACATTAGCAAGTCGTTATTGTGAATCAATGAGAGATGTTTATTTAAGATATGTTTTAAATATTAAACCCCCTCCTAATATTAAAATGGCTAGAGGTATAGTTTTACATGCTATTAATCGTGAAGTTTTATCTACTGTTAAAAGATTATTATTTTCTGGTAATGTTAAGTCTGGCTTTGATCTTATTGAAAGTTTTTTTACAATGACTGATAGTATTGTTAATAAAGCAATTTTTGAAACTGAAAATCTTTTAGCAAATCTTGGTGATGATGTTAAATCTCAGCTTATAAATGAAGCTTCAGCTTTCTTTAAATTTCTTTTAGTTCAAGCTGCTGCTAGAATTGATCAAGTAATATCTAAGTATCCACATTCTGATATTGATTCAATAATTAATATTGCAATTCCACCTGTTGTTGAGCGTAAGGTTGATGGGAGCTTAATTGGATTGAGTAGAGAGCTAAGTATTGATATTTATACACCATTTAATGCTGTAGCAGATCTTAAAACTGGTGAAATTAGAGAATTTCATCCATATGCTGCAACTGGATATGCTTTAGCTTTAGAAGCTGAAGAAAATATTCCAGTAGATTTTGGATTTATAATATATGTTAAGATAGAACCTCCAAGATTTGTACCAAATTTTAAAATAAAATACTTTGTTATAAGTGACGAACTAAGACGTGAATTCTTAGAATTAAGAGATGAAGCATATGAAATTGTATCAATAGGAAAGGATCCTGGCAAACCATCTAAATGTCCAGATTATTGTCCATATTATCCTATTTGTAAAGGTGAAAAAATTGAAGCGATTAGTCATAAATGAGCCTGGACTTTTTCTATGTACAAGAAAGGGAATGATTATTGTTAAAAAGAAAGGAGAGAAAATACTAGAAGTCTCTCCATCCAATATATCCCAAGTTATTGTATTAACTCGTGGTGCATCTTTTTCTTCAGCTTTTATTAGACTATTAGCAAGACATAAAATAGACTTAATATTATATTCAGGATTTGGTTTTCCTATTGCTAAACTTTCTAGTACTAAAGATAGTGGAGCTATTAAGTTAAGAAAAATGCAATACAAATCTCAAAATGAAACTATTGGTATACATCTTGCTAAAAAATTTGCTTGGGCTAAAGTTAATAATCAAAAAGTAATATTACGTGAAGCAGGTAAAAATAGAAGAGATTTAATACTATCTGCACAACTTCTTGAACTTTCTAAATCTATTTCAAATATTGCTGATATGATAATTAATATTGAAGAGAATAACAATGATAAAGCAAGAAAGGAAATAATAAGACTTGAAGCAGAAGCAGCAGAATTGTATTGGAAAGGATTTAAATTATTGTTACCTGAAGGTATAGAATTTCCTGGAAGAAGAAAAAGATTTGAGAATCCTGAAGATCCTGTTAATATTATGCTTAATTTTTGTTATGGACTTTTAGCATCAGAAATTTTATTAGCAGTTGATAATATTGGTCTTGATCCATATGCTGGATTTTTACATATGGATTCTCCTAGAAGACCTGCACTTGTAATGGATATTCTTGAAGAATTTAGACAACCAGTCGCTGATAGAGTTGTCTTAAGGTTAATTTCAAGTTTTAAGGATCCAAATTCTATTATTGAAAAAGGAAGACTTAAAAGAGATGCTAGAATTAATGTAGTAAAAGCATTTTATGAAAGATTATCAGAAAATATTACCTTCTATGGAAGAAAATTACCATTATCAAGCCATATTTTTTTACAAACAAGAAGAATTGCCGAATTTATATTAGGAAGATCTAATGACTATATACCATTTACTTTAAGGTGAAAATTTTGCAAACACTTGTTGTTTATGATATAAGTGATAATAATATAAGACTTAAAATAAGTGAGATATGTAAGAAATTTGGATTAAGTAGAATACAGAGAAGTACATTTTTAGGTCACTTAACTAGTATGCAAAGAAAAGAGCTTATAGCAGCTCTTAGAAGAGCTTTTGGTAATACTGATGGTAATATTCAAATATTTGTAATATGTAGGGCTGATATGATCTTAAGAGAGATTATAGGGAAACCTTTTGAAGAATATGCTAAGGATGAACTATTAATATAAAAGGGTGAAATATTGGCTGAAGATGAAAATATTCAATTAATACCTGTGACATGGATTAAACAATATCATTTTTGTCCTAGAATCATTTATTATATTGGTGTTTTAGGTTTTAATGAAATGACAACTGAAAGTATGATTGAAGGAAAAGAATTTCATATTTTTGAAGAAAAAAGAAGTTTTCTTAGAAAAACACTTGCTGGTGAAAGAAAAGAATTTATTAAAAGATCATGGAGTAGGGTTTATGCTTTGTCTAATAAACTTGGTCTATATGGTATTATTGACGAAGTTGCTGAAACTAATGACGGTTTGGTCGTAATAGAGAATAAGTATGCAAAAGCTCCAAGAAAACCTCATTCTGGGCATATTTATCAGGCAATTGCATATGCTATGTTAGCAGAAGAAATTTTTAATAAGAATGTTAAGAAGATCATAATAAGATATGTATATGATAAAAAATCATTTGAAATTAAAGTAACAGAAGAATTAAAAAAACATGTGATATGGACTATTTCTAGAATAAGATCAATTATTGAAAAAGAAAAAATACCAAGAGGGATAAATAACTATAAGTGTAATAATTGTGGATTTAGAAAAATGTGTAAAGATATAAGATAAAGAGATTATTAAATTAATTCAATTTTTATAAGATTTTATTTTATCTTTCGGTGCTGGAACATTGCTTTCTTATAACTTAAGGAGAACCGCAAGATTACAGAAAAATTTATGTAAAAATTTTGCTATTTTAATAATAGTTAATGTAAGAATGGAGTCGGAATCTCTTTAAGAGAATTGAAAGGGAATATAGCCAAAGCAGTATTAACCGCTGAAAAAATATCATGAATCTCTTTAAGAGAATTGAAAGTATACATTGTACATTAAACCAAAAATTGCCTTGATAGGAATCTCTTTAAGAGAATTGAAAGTTTTAGCATTTCTTTGTAACTTTGATATGATGCTTTAAAGGAATCTCTTTAAGAGAATTGAAAGACTACAAAAGTTTATTATGAGGACGGTTTTATAGTAATTAGAATCTCTTTAAGAGAATTGAAAGAAGATTATGTAAAGAAATAGACGATATAAAGCAAAAAGTAGGAATCTCTTTAAGAGAATTGAAAGTCACAGGTGAAATCAATCATTGAAAATCTTAACATGGAAGAATCTCTTTAAGAGAATTGAAAGGTATCTTTATTAATTAGTTTAATTGTTACTTTTCCTTTTGAATCTCTTTAAGAGAATTGAAAGAACACTCATGATTCCCTCTACTGCGATTGATGCCAGAGCCCGAATCTCTTTAAGAGAATTGAAAGGATGTTCTTGATTGTGCTAATGCTTCTGCATATGATTTTGCTAGAATCTCTTTAAGAGAATTGAAAGAAAATAATGCCTCAAGTCTAATGATGATGGTAAATTTTCGAGAATCTCTTTAAGAGAATTGAAAGATTTATAAAGTTATTAAAAGTGTCAGATATCCAGTTTATAGAATCTCTTTAAGAGAATTGAAAGTTCTCGCATCTATAGACGTGATAAATAATCTTTATATCTACATGAATCTCTTTAAGAGAATTGAAAGAAGGCGCTAGTAATGCCCATAATATGCCCACTCCTACTAATGAATCTCTTTAAGAGAATTGAAAGATCTGTTGTTCGCATCAAATGAAAACTTGTCTAAATTTAGAATCTCTTTAAGAGAATTGAAAGCTAATTATAGCATATCCATCATTATTAACTAATACCTGTTGAGAATCTCTTTAAGAGAATTGAAAGTATTGTATTGCTTAAAAGAGAAAAAAAAGGCTAAGGTAATGCTAGAATCTCTTTAAGAGAATTGAAAGACAGTAATTTATGAATTACCTTCAATAGATCCTAGCAGGAATCTCTTTAAGAGAATTGAAAGTTTACATTAGTTGCGCCATTGGCAAGTGGTGTTTTTCTTGTAGAATCTCTTTAAGAGAATTGAAAGTTCGTTAATGTTAAACCGTTTTTGCATTGTAAAATTTCACCAGAATCTCTTTAAGAGAATTGAAAGAACTTTTCAATAAGCCTTTTGGCATAAACCTCACCAACGAATCTCTTTAAGAGAATTGAAAGTATATCTCTCTCTATTTTATTTTTTTCGGTGTGAGAAAGAATCTCTTTAAGAGAATTGAAAGAACGCTCTAACTGTTATTTTATTTTTAAGTTCTTGTGGTGCTCTAGAATCTCTTTAAGAGAATTGAAAGAAATGTAATGCACAATTCTATAAGAGAGAACTACAATTGGAATCTCTTTAAGAGAATTGAAAGCAATTGCTATCTTCAATAATAACATCAACTACTAACGTGAATCTCTTTAAGAGAATTGAAAGTAAAATCCAACATACATGTTCATTTCTATCACCTGCATTACGTTGCATCTTAAGAGAGAATTGAAAGTAAAAAGCTATATAATTATATAAAAAATTAGAAGTTAGTGTATTTGTATGGCTGAAAAGGAAATTAATACTCCAGAAGCCATGAAAAAAGCTTCATCATCACTTATCAGAGCTATAATTTATATAGCTTTATATACCATTGTATCAGCATTAATTAAGTATCTCATAACAGGTATACTAGTACATTTTTATAGTGAAATAACGACATATGAAGTATATATACAAATAATATTAGCATTTGCTTTTGGATACTTAATAATGAGTAGTTTTGCATGGTTCTTCTATTGGACTTCAGTACCTAGGTATGGACAGCCAACAGCTGCTGCTATTAGGAATGTTATTAGAATTGTAGGTATAGGTGCTTTAGCTGCTGCTATAAGTGGAGGTATTGCAGGAGGAGCTGCTGGTGTTGCTCTTGGTGGATTCTTAGGAATGGTAGTAGGTTTTGCATCACAGCAAGTACTTGGACAGGCTATTGCAGGATTATTCATATTGATTGCAAGACCATTCAAAATTGGTGATGCGATAGTAATTGCTGGTGAGGATGGTATTGTAGAAGATGTATCAACATTATTCACAATAGTTAGAAAAGCTGATGGTACTACAGTATTAATACCTAATAATGCTATTATTGGTGGAAAAATATATTTAAAACCAAAGAAATAATTTTATATTCTTATCCATCCCTTTTCTATTCTTTTAAAATTTTTTCTTTCTTCTTTATAAAATTCTAAAATTTCTTTGAGGAAATTTTCATCAGCAAATAAAATAATTCCATCTTCCATTGCATCCATTATTAATGGATTTCCTTTTTTAATCATTTTTCTTATTTCTTCGCTTTTATAACCTTTTATATCTAATGGTGCTTTTGTTTCATCGATTTCATAAAGTAATTTAATTCTATTCATTATTTTATCTGGTAAATTGTCTGAAACTACAATTAAATCAACATCACTACCTAGACCAAATTCTTTTCTTGCTATAGAACCATGTAAAATTACCAATTTTGGTTTTAATATTTTTAAAGCTTCAATATACTTTTTAATTTCTTCTTCGTATGGTATAATTTGCTACATCTCTAATAAAATTTATTATAGATTCAGCAGATTTAATTACTTCTTCAGCATCTTTTTCTTCATAAAATTCAAAAGGAGATCCCTCATAATAAGCATTTGGATATCTTGTTGGAATATAGTGTCTATCAAGAATTTTTGCAAATCTTAAAATTTCATTAGGAATTTCTATTTTTTGAGAAAGATATTCAAATAATTTTTTAAGAGAATGTCCATAGCTCATAATCCCTAATCCATAAAGTAAAGCTTTTATTGCAAATTCTGCAGCTTGATGAGCTTTAAAACAAACCAAAAATCTTTAGCATCTTTATCTCTTTTAGCACTTTTTAAAGTATAATCAGCTTGTTTTATCCATCTTTCATATTCTTCTTTATCAAACATTACCTCACACTCATTTTTTATATATAAAACTTTTAAATTAATTTGCATAAAATTAATGTATTTAAAAATTCTTGTCAATAGTTTAATAATCGATTTATGATATAAATCATATTTGAGGTGATAAAAATAAGAAAAAAGAAATTAAAGAATTTTATAGATTTTGTAGAGAAGACAGAAAGGAAAATAAAATGTTGGTGTTAAATTTTTTATGAAATTAAGAAAATCAAATATATTAACATATTAACAATAGTTATAATTAATCCAATCTTAAAGAATTCTTTAAATGTAATTGATGTATTCATTTTGGATTCTATGTTTTCTAAAATAATGATATTTGAAGCTGCTCCCAAAATAGTTAAATTACCAGCAATAGTAGATGCAGTTGCTAAAGTAAGCCAAATATTAATATCCTTTGATCCATAACCAATTTCCTTTAAAAATGTTATAAATAGCTTTACAAAAGGAACATTGCTGAGTACTTGACTGAGAGCAATGGAAATAAAAGTAATAGATATTATGCTTTCTAATATTCCAATTTTACTTGGCAACATTAAAGTTAAGATTGGCTTTAAAATACCACTCCTCCATATACCTTCCATAGTTATAAACATTGTTATGAAGAATACTATTGTTCCCCAATCTACATTTGCAATTATTTTTCTAGGGTTTTTAGATAAAATGTAAATACCTGCTGCTATTATAAATGGTATAAATCCTCTATTGTATACATGAGGTAATCCTAATAATTCTAAGTAATCATTTAATACCAATATTACTACTGTAATGGCTAATCCTATACCTTAGATTAATGCTTCTCTTTTATCTTTAATAGATTCATGTGGTATTAAACTAATATCTATTGATTTATTTTCAATTTTAAAAATTTTTATTAATATTAATGGTAATATTATGAGATTAATAATTGTTGGTATTATAAGCTTTATAAAGAATTGTATAAAAGGTGCAGGAATACCACTTTGTATAGCAATTAATACATTTTGTGGATTTCCTATAGGAGTCATAACAGAACCTATAGTAAGAGAACATGCTAAAAGTAAAAACATAAACTTAGGATCAATATCAATGGCTTTTGAAATTATGTATGCTATAGGAGGGCCCATAAGAGCTACTGTATCATTTACTGCAAATGCATATAAAATCCCAAAAAGAAATGAAGAAGCATAAATTATTGAATATCTACTTTTGAATTTACTTATATACCATGAAGAAATTGCAGAGAGAAGACCAGTATATTCACAAAAACCAACTAGACTAAACATACCAATTAAAAATAAAATAACATCAATATCTATAACAAAGCCTATTTCATCAAATTTTACTAATCCTGTAATTACTGTTATAAAAGCTGAAAAAGCCATAATGCTCCATACTGGTATATATGTTCTCTTACTTCTTATTATTAATGAAATGATTAAATATAAAATTATTAATAAGCCTAGAATTTCCCTGGTATATTCTTCAATCCACATAATGATAGAAAAGCTCTGAAATTAAATTAATATTTTGCTATTATTCTATTTTTAGTACTAGAACATTATTTCTTATAAATTAAGGAGAACTACAAATAACAAAAATTTATGTAAAATTTTACTTACATTATTTATTTATGAATTTAATAATTAGAATAAATTTTCCTGATTTCCTTTGGTGTTAAGAAATTTATGAATTTTAAAAATGATTTAACTTTAATATAAGAAATTAGAGATAAATTAGTGATTTACCTATATTTGACTTTTAAAAATATATTTCAGTCAAATATAACATCAACTTTATTAGTATTTAACTTTTAGAATTGACTATTTTAGTTAAAAAAATTGTAAATTTGCTTAATTTTAGTAAAGTGATGTCATAAATATATGTTACAAATTTAAAATAAAAATATAGCAAACAAAAAAGTTATTATCCAATAGCCTTTATAATATCTTTTACAGAAACTACTGCTACAACTCTTCCATTTTCTACTATTGGTAAATGTCTTATGTTATTCTTAACCATAAGCTCTGCAGCTTCTCTTAAAGTAGCTGTTTTTTCAATTGTAATAGGAGATTTATTCATAACTGTTGATACTGGTATATTAAAATCTGTTAGACCTTTTGCAATTAGCATCATTACATCACTTTCAGATAATATACCAACTAATTTGTCTTTCTCTATTACAGGTAAAAAGCCAATATCATTTTTTGCCATAATGTATATAGCCTCTTTTAATGTTACATTTGGCATAATTGTAATAAGTTCTTTTGGACTTACATCTACTACAGATATACGAAGTGTTATTTTTTTCTTTAATGCATCTCTAAGTCTATTTGCTTCATTTATTAACTCTCTAGCCTCTATAATGCCTATTATCTGTCCATCTTTACATACAGGTACAGCTCTTACATTGTATTGATTGAGTATTACAAATACCTCTGTTACTGAATGATCTGCTTTAACACATGGAACTTTTATTGCATATTTTCCAGCATATTCTTCTAGTTTAGCACCAGAAGCTAATGCTCTAATTAATGTACGTGTTCCAAAAATTCCTATACTATCTCCAATTAATATAACATGTTTTAAACCATTATTAACCAATACAGAAACAACTTCTCTAATTGGTGTTGTAACTGGTAATATTATGGTTTTCTTAGTGAATTTCTCTGTAGCAAATTCTGCCCAAATCCTAATACCTAAAGTTTCTGGTCCTTTTAGTAAATACCATAAGGCCATTATCATAGGTACTATAGTAGCATATAATAATGTAGATAAGTATATGTTATGAGTTATAGAGTAAATCCATGTGATTATAGATGGTGTTAAACCACCTGTAACACCATAGCCTAAATTATATGCTAAAGCAACTGCAGAAAGTCTAATTCTTGCTGGAAATAATTCAAGTAGGAAAGCAGACATAGCTCCACTATAACCTATACCATTAAAGAAAGTCATTGAGTAAAAGAGTAACCACATAGTCATTAAATCACCACGAGGACCAACTTGATCAATAAGATAAAATACTACTGGGAACCATAAGGCATTACCATAAATTCCTAAAAGTAATATTGGCTTTCTACCTATTTTATCTGATATATATCCAAAGAGTGGATACATCCATAATGCTGCATATGTAGCTGTAGAAAGTAAGAAACCAGCAGTTGCTGTACTTACATAATTTTGGAAGTTAGGTCCTACATAATAAGTATTAAACAGCTGATTTGTATACCAAATAGGACCATGTGCTCCTACTACACCTATCCAAGCCATAAGTACAATTGGAAGATATTTTCTAGAGAATACTTCTTTTATAGGTGAAGAAGTAATTCTTCTTATAGTTTTCAACATTGAAAATACAGGTGTTTCTTTATAGAAAAGATGCATTATTAATGTAACTATGAATACAAGAACACCAGCAAATATAAAGTTAAGACGCCAACCCCATGTATTATAAGCTTCTATACCTAAAATACTTGAGAATAACCACATTAAAATTCCTACTGTAGCCATACCTATTGGAGCTGTAGTAAATAAGAAGCCAGTAAAGAAGCCTCTTCTATGTTCAGGTACAAATTCTCCTAGGTATGTTATAGCTGCACCAAATCCACCACCAAGTGCAAGACCTTGTATAATTCTCAATAAGAAGACTCCAATAGATGCAATAATGCCTATTTCCATATAACTTGGTAATAATCCTATACCAAGTGTTCCAACTAACATTAATGTCATTGCTAATATAAAAGCAATTTTACGTCCAAATTGATCTCCAATTTTTCCAAAGATAGCAGCACCTAATGGTCTGAAGATAAAGCCTATAGCTAATGCAGAAAATGCTGCAAGAAGTGATGCTGTTGGATCTGCAGAAGGGAAGAAAATCTTAGCAATAATTCCTGCTAAAAGTGCATATGTATAAAAATCTAGCCACTCAAGAAAAGCTCCACTCCATGAAACTATTGCAACAGATACTACTTGTCTAAAACTTATAGCAATTGCCATATTTCTTCACCTTAAGCTATTTTTTGTTTGTAATAAGTATATACTCCTTTTAGCAATACTATATAAAAGTTTCTGATTATAAATAATTATTTTAAATAGTACTAATTTAGAATATATGAAAGTAAAAATGAGAAAATATTCAGAAATATTATAGCTATGAAGAAGTAACAAGAGTTATAAAGTTCTTGAACCTATAATAATAAACTGATAAGAATACTGAAGGAATATAATAAATCTATGGAAATAAAAATGACTTTATTTCAACTACTTAAACAAAGATTTAAAGTTTTTTCTTTTAGTACTAAAACATTATTTCTTATAAATTAAGGAGAACCGCAAATAACAAAAATTTATGTAAAAATTTTACTATTTTAATAATAGTTAATGTAGAAGTAGAATAGGAATCTCTTTAAGAGAATTGAAAGAGTAAACTACCTTCATTAATCCATTTCTTCATTTCTTCTTCATCGAATCTCTTTAAGAGAGTCGAAAGTACGTATTAAGGTAGAACTTTAGCACTTAGCTCTAATGCAGCATTCTTCTGTTTCTCATCAAGAGTTAGTAGTGGCATTTTTCTTACTTATTGCAAGAGCAATATATAATGCATCGTAGATTGATATACCTTTTTCCAATGCTATACTGAATGCTTTATCAATGTATTTTGTCTCAGGTTCTATTATGATATTTTTCTCTAAATATATGTTAAATAACTTAATGACATTATATGCAGACTTGTGGTCTAATGTTTTTAATAAGTAAGTTGCTTTCCAAACAGCATTGTAGAACTCTTTAATAATATGATCTATTGATATTGTTTCTTTCATATATTGTTTTAAACTTTCCCAACATTTTTCTCTAAGAAAGAAAGCTATTACTGCTGAAGCATCAACTACTATCACGATCTTCCCTCACAGATTTAACTGAAAATCCATTTGGAATACTCCAATTAGCTTTTTTCAACTCCTCAAAAATTCTTTCAAAATTCCTTTCAGCTTCTAATTCTTTTATTTTCAACTCTATAAATCTTCGAATTTCCTCAGACCAGTTAATTCTATCCTTATACTTTTCCATTTTTTCCTTCAATTCTCTTTTTATTTTTACACTAAAAACACTCATTAGTTCACCATATATGAATAAAGTCTACTGTCTAATAAACCCTAGGTCTACCTAAATGTTAGTAACAATATATTTTTAAGAGAAAAGGATAAAACTTTAAGTCTTCTTAGACTCATAGCATAGTAGAAATTAGTATAAGATTCATAAGTGCCAAATGTTGGAAAGATCGAATTAAAAAAAAGATAAAGATGTTACTGCTGGTACTGAAACAAGTATTTCAGATCTATTTCCATATTCAGAAAGAAAAAAGGAATTTACTCTTGAATCAGATGTTGAAAGAGATAAAACAAAAATTAAAGTTACAATAGCAAAACTTGGAAGTTTTGAAACAGTTGCTGATACTACAAAAAAAGGTGAGAAAACAGATTTATGGATGATACTTAAGGCAACAGATCTTTCAAGGAAAATTAAAGCAACTGAAGCCATTAAGAAAGGAGATGTACTAACTGTAACAATAGAAAGCATATAATTTTTTCCTTTTTTATTTTACAAATTCACCAAGTTTATTTGTAATATCATTAATAACTTTATTTAGTTTTTCTTTTGTAATTTATTCAATTTTCTTGAATTACCTTTCTCATAATCTATAATAAGTAATACTTTTTCATTATCTTTAAAATTTTAAATGTTTTAGCTTTACAACTTAAAACCCGTCTTTCAAGGCAGTTGCTGAAGCAGGTGGTTCTATAAGTATGGTTAAATCACTTAAATCTAATTTTAATTTTTTTATACTTTTAAAATTCTCAATTTCAAGTTTAATGGGCAATCAATTGCACCATTAAAAATATTTAAAAACAATCTAATAATTTTTCTTTAATCATTAGAACTACAAAAAGTTTTGAAATAGTATTATCTATTCAATTTCGTAAATATTTTAATAATAACTAAGAAATTAAATTAGTGATATAAAATGAACAAATTAGAAAGTATTAAATGTTCTTTTTGTGAAGAATCTGCAATTACTATTATAAATTATGCTAAGCTTAGATTATGTAAAAAACATTTTATAGAATTTATTCAGAAAAGAGTCCTCAATACCATTGAAAGATATGATCTTATAAAGAATAATTGGAAGGTTTTAGTAGCAATTTCTGGAGGTAAAGATAGTGCTGTTATGCTTCATATACTTTCTAATTTATCAAAACAATTAAATTTTAAAATAATTGCTTTACATATAAATCTTGGTATAGGAAAATATTCTGAAAATGCTAATTATAATGCTGAAAAGATATGTAATGATTTATCAATTCCATTGATTTTATTAGATATTGAAAATATTATTGGTATGAACTTATTAGAAATTAAAAGAAAAAATAAAAGACCTGTATGTAGTATATGTGGATTATTAAAAAGATATTTTATAAATGCTATTGCAATTGAAACTAAAGCTAATGTAGTAGCAATTGGGCATCATATGGATGATCTTTTATCATATATAATAAAAAATTTTATTTTACAAAATATTAATGAAATAAGTAAATTAGGACCAAAAACTGAAACAAAAGAATTATTCATTGGAAGAATTAGACCTCTTTATGAAATATCAGAAAAAGAAACAAGTCTTTATGCATTTATTCAAAATTTACCTAGAGTTGAAGAATCATGTCCTTATGTAAAGGAAAGTAGTATGGAATTTGAAATTAAAAGATTTTTAAATAATATGGAAATAAAAAATCCAAATATTAAAATAGCTTTTGCAAGAGCATTAGCTAAGAATATTAATTTCTATAAGAAAGAAGAGGAAGAAATAAGAAAATGCATTAAATGTGGAATGCCAACATCAAGAGATATTTGTGCTTTTTGTAGATTAATAGAAAAAACCATGGATAAATCAATTAATGTAAGGGATGAATTGAAGGGAATTATAGAAAAGCTAAAGGTAGTTTAAATGATTATTATAGATAAAAATAAATTTGAAAAAATTATTAATGAATGTAAAGGAATAGATATTGAGAAGATATATATTGCCATAGGAATTTTCAAAGAAAATTTAATAAAAATTATTGAAATAATTGAATGTAAAAATATTGCAAAAAATCCAATAATTGAATTTAAAGCAGATCCACAATGCCTATATAAAATAATTAAATATGCTGAAGAAAAGAAATTAGAAATAGTAGCATTAATACATAGCCATCCAGCATTACCACATCCAAGCATCATTGATATTAAAGGTATGAAATTTTGGAGAATTCCATGGATTATAATAGATTATAGAAGTGGAAATACAAAGGCTTGGATTCTTAAGAATGAGGAGATTATAGAAATACCTATAAAGCTAGAATAAAATTAAAAAGTAAAAATTCATAATATTAAATATACTGAGATTTGATGAAGAGTTACTCATCTGATCCAAAGATGATGATTATAAAAATTATAAAAAAATTATTGTAGATTTTCTAGTAATAATTGAGATAATGTTAATATTCTTGGCTCTTTTGATACACCAATCATATGATGCATACAAAATACACAACCAACAGCAATCTCAGATTTTTTCATTTTTGCCTCATTAATTAGCATTTCAGCAAGTTTATTTGCAATCTCAGGATATAATGGTTTTACTCCTGCAGGTGCTCCACAACATAATGCATCCCATTCTTTTTTATCATATTCGATCAATTCTGCAATTCTTCTTATAATATTTCTTGGCTCTTCAATGACATTATTTCTCCTGACGAGAGGACATGGATCTTTATATATTATTCTTTTATTGATTTTTTTAATATTCAATTTATCTAGGTTTTCATTTATTATTTGTGAGATATGAATTACTTCATAGGATGGTTCTCTGAATAATTTTGGATATACATTTTTTAATACATCATGACATGAGGGACATTCTGAAATAATATATTCTGCTCCAATAGATTCAAAAGCTAGTGTATTTTTTTCTGCTAATTTTTCTGCTTCTTCTAATAATCCAGTATCTATAAGAAATAATCCACAACACCATTCCTTTCCATTTAATGTAGTAAAATCAATTCCCATTTTCATTAATAATTTAATTGATGCCATAGCAGTTTCAGGATATCTTATTGCAGACCAACAGCCAGGGAAGTAAACATATTTTGCTTTTTCCTTTGGCTTAAATTCCTTGGGAATATATTCTAGCCATTTTTCTCTTGGAGCTCCCATTGGTGAGCCTAAATTTATTATTGCTTGAGCAATAGTATTATATTTCTCAGGAACTTTTTTCATTTTTCTTAGTTTTGCTCTTGCTTCTTGAATAACAATAGAAATAGGAATTTCTAATGGACAATATTTATGACATTGATCGCATCTTGTACATAGAAATATTGTTTTTAATTCCTCTTCATTTAATTCTTCATTTTTAAAAAGCTTTTGTGCTGCTTTTATTTTTTCCATTGCCCCATATTTTATATTACCTGTTGCTATAAAGAATGGACAGACTTCAGAACAAATTCCACATAAATTGCATTGAAAAGCAATTTCACTCATAAAAATATAATAAAAAATTAATAATATTTATTTATATCTATGACCTTCTCCATACTGATATGGTCTTTTTTTATTTATTTCAAGTTTTTTCAAAAACATTTCATCCATATTTACTGAAGGACATGCTAATCTACTAACATCAAGTATATAGAATATTACATCAATTAGTTCTTCAGCAATTCTTTCTTCACTTTCTCCTTTCTTCCATGCATCACTTGCTTCTGCAAGCTCTATAAATGCAAATAAAAGCTTTTTTGGAATGTCTTCTTTTTTATTATAAAATCCTTTTTCAATTACAAGCTTTTCAATTTCTTTTTTCATTTCCTCTAAATTCATTTTTATACCTCAATGTCTCATCATTAATCCTTCATATTTCTTTAAATGTTCTACTGCCTCACTTACATCCATGAACAATCCATCAACTCTTTCCACATCTTTTATTGTAATTTTTTTCCTTCCTTCAATTTTTGCATTTTCAGCAGCAATACTCAATAACTGAACTGCATATCTTAGACTTCTTTCATGACCAATTTTTGTTAATCTTTCTAATGCTTGATCTTCAAATTCAATATTTTCTTCAATTGCTCTTATTTTTAATATTTCTCTTATACTTTCTTCATCATAGGTATCTGTACCTATTATTATTCCTCTATCTAAAAGATCTGGAGGGAATCCTAGAGGAGCTTCTATATCAGTCCCTCTTATTCTTGCAAATCCTCTATTTGTTGCTAATATAACAATTGGAGATAATTCTCCTTCAATTGCTCTACTCAAAAAGCTGAAGCATTCTAGATCAAGCAAATGAGCATCATCAATGAATAATACGCCAGGATGAATAAAGGCTTTTTTCTCATCTATCATTTCCTTTACTTGTCTATCTACTTCAATTCTTATCTCTGGGCTTATTTCTTTTTCCTCACTTCCTCCAAAGAATAATGAAAATATTCCTCCTCTTCTTCTTGCTGCAATTTTATCTAAATCAGCTAATGTTACATAATATACAAATTCTTTTTGTTTTCTTACTTTTCCTTCAGGTCTTGGAACTTTTGCTTTTGTATCTAATTCATATTGTCTTGCTAGAGTACTTTCTTGAGATATTCCTATTAAAGAGACTCTTCCACTTTCTGCATCTATTTGAATTACATTTCCTTCTTTTACTCCTTGCTGTATGAGCTGAGCTGCAATATCTTCTCCAACTTCAATAGTTCTTTCTTCTTCTTTTGTTTTTAATGTAATTGTTGCACTTTCTACTATTCTTTGATATGGATTATATGGATGTGGTGCAGTTCTAATGTTTATTTTTGTTACTTCACCTTCATAGACCTCTCTCATTTCATGAATTTCTATACCAATGCATTTTCTCATTGCTTCTATTAATACCTCAGTTTTCTTTCTTTCTGTACTATAAACCTCGGCCCCGCTCATTTCAATAAAGGGAACATTTAATCCTAACTCTCTAGCAATAGCGACGGCTAGGGCTGTATTATGTACTATTATTCCACCAAATCCAGCAATAAACGTTTGTGTATCTTCAACATTTAAATCATAAACTTCCTCTTCTTCAACTTCTCTCATTTCTTTTATTTTGTCCCAGAAAACATCAGAATTTGCTAAAATTTTTATTTTTTCTTCTTTTATATCATTGTTTTTAACAATTTCTTGTAATTTATTTCTGCTTATGTTTTTATTCTTTTCATATCTATAACCATTTTTGGAAGAATAAAATTTTTCTTTTGAAATTCCTTGTTTGCTTCTGTAATCTGCTAGTAAAGTTTGAATATTTGGTATAATATCAACATTAGTATTTCCTTTCTTATTGCAAAGCTCATCAAGTTTTTTAATTTTTTCAGGAATTGAAAAACCAATTTTCTGTTTAAATTCTTTTAAAAAGTGATTACCTGAGATAATTATTCTAAAGTATTTTTTATTTTCAATGAATTTTTCTCTAATTCTTACAACTATTCCAAATCTTAAAAATAGATAGGCAAGCTTGTTAGCTATTTTTTCGCTGCTAGTAGAAATCTCTATTTCTTGATCATTTACACTTCCTTCTCCATCACAGAAAGCACGTAAAAATCTAGAAACAACTTCATCATTACTTCTTAAAATTATTTCTGGTATGTCCTTTTCAGGAGATTCTTTACCAACTTCATAATTGATACCTTCTAAGAATTCCTTTAGATTCCAAGATGAAATTCTTATTCCAGTTGTATTCCTATCTTTAAATTCCTTAGCTTCAATTTTAAAGATTTCCCAGGCAAGTTTCTTGAATCTTCTTTTTAACTCCTCATTAGTATTATGAAATCTTATTACATAACTTCTTGTTTTCTCATTTATATATTCATCACATTCAGAGATTAAGTAACCAAAAAATTCTCCTAATTCTGGAGTTACTATTTTTGGTGCTTCTATTGGTAATGTCTTACTATACTTAATTGATTTTAAAATTGCAAATGGATTTCCTAATTTGATATAACTCTCATAATAAGGCAATTTGTAATTTATCCAATTTCTTATGGTTTCATGATTTACACCTAAATTATTTGAAATCTGATTTATTGAAAATCCTTGTTGATATAAGAATTTTGAGTATTCTATGTCATCTATTATTTCTTTTATTCCTTGGAGAAACTTATTAGCACTTTCTTCTTTTTCAGGATTTAATTCTATTAAATCATTTGGATGTATTTTTATATTCCTTGGTACTGCTATAAAATCGCCTACATGCAAATCTTTTGCCTCAATGAATTTTACTGATCCATCTTTTATAGTTAGCAATGGATGCTTTTTTGTAACTTTAATCTTTCTTCCAGATCTTGTTTTTATTTCAATTATTTTTTCTTTGATTTTTTGTTTATAAAGGTAAAGTACATTCTTTTTTTCAACTTTAAGAGTTGATGGATTGAGAGAAACAACAACAAGATCTTTACATTCAATTATTTTCTCATCTTCTGAATTTTTAATTATTTTTCCCTTCTTTTCATACTCTTCATAAATTTCCTTTATTGGTTTAATAGTACCATTGGCTAATAGAACAGGAGTATCACCACTTACACATTTTCCTGTGCCAGGAGGACCTGCTAATATTACTAATCTACCAGCAAGTTTTCCTTCTTTTATCATTCTAACAACTAATCCTGCAGCTTCTCTTGCTCTTTCCTGTCCAACCATTCCATCTTTTATCTTTATGGCTTTTCCATTTTCATCTAATCCCAATCCTTTGATATGTGTATGAGAACCAATTCTTTCAATTCTCCTGGCTACTGATAGCTCCTTAATCTCTGACAAAATTATCACCAAATAGAAAAGAAAAAAATAAACTATTTAAAAAATTATTCTATTTTTATTGGTTTTCCTTCTTCCTTCTCTTTTCTAGGTAATATGACTTCTAAAACACCATTCTTATATGATGATTTTGCTTTTTCTATATCTACTTCTACTGGAAGTTCAATTTCTTTATAGTATTTGCGCATATCTCCTTCTGCAGATATAATAAGCTTTCTTGGTGTTCCAGTCAGCTTAATCTTTTCTTTGTCTACACCAGGAATTTCAGCATATACTTTTACTTCAGTATCTGTTTTCATTACATCAATTAATGGTTCTCTTTCTTCTTTTATACTTGGTCTTATTCCTGGCTTTACATTACCAAATTCTCTTATTATTGGCTTTCCATCAGGTCCTATGGTTATACTATAGCCATATATGAATGGTCCATATTCTCTTATTTTACCGCCAGGTATTTCTTTCTCTCTAATCAATCCTTCTTTTGCTATTCTAGTAAATTCCTCTTCCATACCTCTAATCATTTCTTCCATATCTCTAAAGAATTCATCAAATATTCTCCATCTTCTTCTAAACCATCTTGAAAAGAATTCATCCTCAGACATTTTCTCACCACTTTATAATTACTGAAACTAATTTATATATATTCTACATAATTACTATTATGATAAATTCATTAGATTATTTAGAGATTTTTATATTATCAGATAATTCTGTATCCTATGGATCAAGAAATATTTTAGGAGAACATGGATTTTCTGCTTTAATAGTAAGTAATAAAGGAGGAGTATTATTCGATACAGGTCAAACTGGAATTATAGTAAATAATTTAGAAGTTTTAAAAAGAGAATTAATAATAAGAGATATAATAATAAGTCATGGACATTATGATCATACAGGTGGATTATTAAAAATATTAATGAAAATGAAATATCCATGTCAAATTCATTCGCATTCTTTTATATTCAATAAAAGATATAAAAAAGCAAAAGGAGAAATGAAAGATATTAGTAATCCCTTTTCAATGAATGAATTAGAAAGTATAGGAGCAAAATTTAGCTTTTCATCAGAGCCTAAAACCATAGGACAATGGGTTTTATTAACAGGAACAATAGAAAGAAAAATAAATTTTGAAAAATCATATGAAACAGAATTCTTTATAGAGATAAATAATGAAATAAAGCCAGATGAGTTTATTGATGATCAGGCAATAATATTCAATGTAAAAAATAAGGGAATTATTGTAATAACTGGATGTGCACATGCAGGATTAATAAATACATTAGAGTATACAAGAAAAATAATGGATGTAGAGGAAATATATGGAGTAATAGGAGGATTTCATTTAAATGAAGCATCAAAAGAAAGAGTAGAAAAAACCATAGATTATTTGAAATCATATAATTTAAAGCTAATTATTCCATGTCATTGTACAGGAAAAGATGCTATGTTTTTATTGAAAAAAGAATTTGGTGATATAGTAAAATATGGAGAAGCAGGTCTTTCTATAAAAATTTAATTGCTATTTTTAATACATCTTGACCATTTAATATTCCAAGAGAGCCTTTATGGCAATAACTTTCTCCAAAGGCTTCTGTTCCATCCTTTCCATTACCTGAGATTATGATAGGAACAGGATCATCTGAATGTGCTTTTAAGCTACATGGTGTAGCATGATCTGCTGTTATTACAATAATATTATTATCTATGTTTAAATTTCCAAAGAAATCTTCATCTATTTTTTCAATAATTTTAATTTTTTTCTCACAATCTCCATCATGTGATGGCTCATCTGGTCCTTTTATATGTACATATAAAACATCATATTTTTCTATTATTTCATTAGAAATCTCTGCTAATTTTTTATAATTAAATTGATCTTTAAATTCAAATATTCTCATTCCACATAATAATGCAATTCCTTTTTCTACAGGCATTTCAACTATACTTGCAAAATTTTTACCATATTTTTCATTTATATTTTGAAATCTTGGAATTTTTGAACCTGCATCTCTTAATAATATAGCATTAGCCATTGGTTTTCCTTCATTTTTTCTTTTAATATTCAATGGATGATCTTTTAATAATTTATAGGTCTTTATTGTAAATTCATTAATTAGATCTGCACTTCTTTTAGCTTCTTCAGAATTATCTAATGGCTCACATAAAGCTATTTTATTTTCTGGTTTTAATACTGCTATTCCTAATCCATGAACTTTTTTATATGCAGGATCAGTATTTGTTATATTATCTGAAAGTGGTCCTTCTTTTGATCTTATTAATAATACTCCTCTATGACCTATAGTGCTTTTAAATTCAAATTCAGCCTTATGGGATTCTAAAATAATATTTTTATTTATTGCCTCTTCTAAAATCTTAGCTTCTTCATTTGTTAAAGATCTTCCACATCTTCTATCAATTATTCTCATATTTTCATCTACTGTAGCAAAATTACATCTTAATGCTAAATCCCCATCATTCATTTTCATTCCTGAGCCAAAAGCCTCTAATGGTCCTCTTCCTGTATATAATTTAAAGGGATCATAACCAAGCATACTTATTACAGCTATATCTGATTCAGGTGCAATTCCCTTTCCTACAGTATAAACCATTCCTGAAACTCCATTTTTTGCAAGATAATCCATATTTGGATGATATGCATATTCTAAAGGAGTTTTATTTCCTAATTCTTTTATTGGTCTATCTCCTAATCCATCTAATAATATATAAAATAAATGTCTCATTATTATCACCATACTCTTTTGAATATTTCATTTTGAACGACTTCAGGTGATTCAATTGTATTTACCATATATGTTTCTGTTATTTTTAAAAGTTTTTCAAAGAATTCTTTCCTTATATTTGTCTTTCTTTCGTCTTTTACAAGTTGATGTGGATTACAGAAATCATTTTTTAATAAATAAGATAATGCTTCTTCTTTGTTTATTTCTCTTATTATATTGGGATCGTCTTTATCTCTTTTGAGTATAAATATTTTCTTTATTTTAGTTAAAGGAATAACTCCATCAATTCCTATTATCCATCTTACATTTACAACAGCTCTTCCTCTTTTATCTAATACTACTTTTTCTAAAATTTCTCTATAGTTAGGCCATATTTTTCCAATATTTGCATCTATATAGCAATTTTTCTCAGAACCATATGCCATGGCATTTCTTTCATATAATCTTACAAAAAACCAATCATCTGCTACAAGTCTTACGCCAGGATTTCTCAGCATGCCCCAGCTATGAGTTGTTTTTCCAGTACCACTTGGAGCTATTAATGCTACACCAAAACCATCAACATCAAGTGCAGCTCCATGAATAGAATATATTTCATGAGCATCTTCAAATATATCTCCAACAATTGCTAAGGCTAGGCTTTTTATCCATCCATAATAATCAATATTATATGCAAAAGCAGTTTTTGTTAATGGATCATATTTAACATGAAGTGGTTGTTTTTCATCATTTATTGCTATTATTCTTCCATGGGATTTTATATTTTCATCTGCAGTATAAAAATTATCAGCCCATATATCAGCAAAATATCTATTATCAGTCATGAATTTTATACAACATCCATAGATATTTGCTTTTCTTACATATAATGGTAGCTTAATCAATTCTGAGTATAATTCTCTTTTTTCTTCAGTTGATATAATCTTAATAGGATATGGCATAATCTCACTGTGAGAAATAAGCAAGTCCTATTGCTAATGCTATAATTTTTCCTTCTTCATCAATTACTTTAATGTTATATAAAGCTGTTGTTCTTCCTTTACTTACTTCTTCAGCCTCAGCAATTACTTTCTTTCCAATGGTTACTGGTCTTCTATAATTTATATTCATAGAAAGAGCAATTGCTTTTATTCCATGAGAATTACATGCAATAGCAAAACTAACATCTGCAAGTGCATATATAGCAGCACCATGAGCAATATTATAAGCATTTAAAAAATCCTCTCTTATAATCATTGAGGTTTTTGCATATCCTTCTCTATATTCCTCAAGTTTTATTCCAAAGATTTTAGCAATTCTATCATTATTTATTAATTCATTCATATCATTGTATGGTTCTTCTCTCAGCATAATATTTTAATTCTATTTTTTATTTTTAAGTTATTATGAAAGAAATTTTAGACTTACTAATAAGAGAAAAAGCAGATTATGCTGAATTGAGAATTCATAAAAATATTGAATTTTCATTTACAATGAGTAATAGTAATATTGAATCTTCAGAATATCTTGAAAATTATGGAGTTGGTATAAGAGTATTAAAAGATGGTGCTTTAGCTTTTGCCTCAACAAATTCTCTTGATTCAGCTAAGGAAATTGGATTATTAGCATTAAAAAATGCAAAAGGCAATAAGAAAATAAAATTATCAAAAGAGAAAATTGTAAAAAGAAATTGGAAGGCAAATTATAAAATTCTTCCCACTGATATCGATTCTTCATTAATAATTGAATTATTAAAAGATATTGATAATTCTATTAAAGAGGTTAATATTAAAACAAATAGATTAATAATATTTGAAGGAAGTATAGAAGAAAAGTATTATATTAATAGTGAAGGAACAGAAATCTCTTCTTTAGTACCAAGAGTAGGTGGATATATTATAATAACAGCATATGAAGGAGGATGTATTCAGAGAATATTTCAATTTGGAGAATCTGGTGGATGGGAAAGAATAAAGGAAATGAATCTTATAGAAAAAGCAAAAGAAGAAACTAAAGTATTAAAAAGAATTTTAAATGAAGGGAGATCAATAATTCCAGGTTATTATGATATAATTATAGGAAGTGAAATTGCAGGAATAATAGCACATGAAGGATGTGGTCATCCTCAAGAAGCGGATAGAATCTTAGGAAGAGAAGGTGCACAAGCAGGAGAATCTTATATAAAGAAAAATATGATGGGAAGAAAAATAGGAAGCTCAATTTTAAATATATCAGATGATCCTACTATAGAGAATTCTTATGGATTTTATTTATATGATGATGAAGGAGTAGAAGCAAGAAAAAAGAAATTAATTTATGAAGGAAGAATAAATGAATTCCTACATAATAGAGAAACTGCATATGAGTTTGGAATAAATAGTAATGCATCTGCTAGAGCTTCTTCATATTCAAGAGAACCTATTATTAGAATGTCAAATACATTTATAGAGCCTGGAGATTATTCTTTTGAAGAATTATTAGAAGATATAAAAAATGGAATATATATCAAAAGTTTTCAAGAATGGAATATTGATGATATAAGATGGAATCATAGATATGTAGGATTAGAAGCCTATTTAATAGAAAATGGAGAATTAAAATATCCAATAAGAGAACCAGTAATAGAAGTTACTACTGAGCTATTATTTTCAAGTATTGATGCTATAGGTGATAATTTAGAATTTCAAGCTGCTATTTGTGGAAAAGGACAACCAGATCAAGGCATACAAGTATGGACAGGAGGACCATGTTTAAGATTGAGAAATATATTTATTAGGAAGAGATGTGAAACATAAACAAATATGAATAAAAATATTACTAATAGTAATATTTAGTAAAATTTTAATATAAATTTTGTATTCTTTTATTGCATGATTATGAAGAAGGGAATCTCAACAAATTCAATACATGGAGGAGAAGAAGAATATAATGAAATAGTTAAATGTACTGATATAATTCCTCCTATTCATAGAACTGCTATTTATAAACAACCTTCTGATATTCAAATAAGAGGAAGAGAATTAAAATATTCAAGAGAAGATAATCCTACTGTTTTCTTATTAGAAAAAAGAATGGCCTTACTTGAGGGAAGTAAAGATAGTTTAGCATTTTCATCAGGTATGGCAGCTATATCTACATTAGTATTATCTCTTTTATCTAAGGGAGATACAATATTAACATCTAAAGAAGTTTATGGTGCAACACTTCAATTATTTAGATATTTGGAAAAATTTGGAATAAATGTAATATCTGTATTAAATGAAAAAGTAATAGATAATATAAAAGATGGAATTAAAATGGTATTTGTTGAAACAATAACAAATCCATTATTGAAGATATCTGATATTCCAAGTTTAGTAGATATATGTAAAGAAAAAGATATAATCTTAGTTATTGATAATACTTTTGCCACTCCTATACTTGTTAAACCATTAGAATTAGGTGTAGATTATGTAATAGAAAGTGCAACAAAATATCTTGGAGGACATAATGATGTTATTGCTGGTATTCTAGCTGGAGATAAAGAAATTGATAATATATGGGAATGGAGAAAAGTCTTAGGTACATATTTAGATCCATTTGCTGCATATTTAGTATTAAGAGGATTGAAAACATTAAAATTAAGAGTATTAGAATCATGTAGAAATGCAGAGAAAATTGTAGAATTCTTATTAAATCATAAAAAAGTAAAGAAAGTATATTACCCAACATTAAATGAAAATTATGAAAATGTAAAGAAATTTATGAAAGGATTTGGAGGAGTAGTATCTTTTGAAGTAGAAAGTAAAGAAAAAGCATTAAAACTATTAAATTCATTAAAAATAATAAAAGCATCACCAAGTCTTGGAGGAGTAGAAAGTATTATTTCATATCCAATAATTTCCTCTCATAAGAATTTAACACCTGAAGAAAGATTAGAACTTGGAATAACTGATAGATTATTAAGATTATCTGTTGGGCTTGAGGATATAGAGGATCTAATTCAAGATTTAGATCAAGCTCTTAATGGTGCATAATAAAAAATATTGATTTTACTATTGAAAAATATTATTTTTTTATTTATCAATTTTTTTAAATAAAAAACTCAAAAAATTTTAAATTTATATCTTTTCTAGAAATAAGTGGTGAAAAATACGACTGAGGTTCTATTAAATAAAGCTCCTCCAGTAAGGAGAAGCGATGGTATAATAGAAGAATTTGATAAAGAAAGAATAGTAAGAAGCTTAATAAAGGAAACAAAGCTAGCTGAAATACTATTTGGAGTTCCACCAATAAAAGAAGAAGAAGCAAGAAAAATTGCTAATGAAGTTGAAGAAGATATTAAAAAAATGAATCTCAAATTTTTAAGCGGACCTTTAATAAGAGAACTTGTAAGTGTGAAATTATTAGAAAAAGGCTATCATATATATAGAAATGTTTATACAAGAGCAGGAATGCCATTATATGATGTTTATTTAATTGATTTATCAGAGGGTTATGAAGCAAGAGAAAATGCAAATCTTCAACCAAATCCTGAAACATTTCATAAGAAAAAAGCAGATTTTCTGAGTAAGGAATCTTATTTATTAATGATGCCATTAAGAATTGCTGATGCTCATTTAAAAGGAGATATACATATACATGATTTAGAATATTGGGGAACAAGACCTTTCTGTCAAGATCATGATTTAAGATATTTCTTTTACTATGGATTAATGCCAGATGGAACTGGTACTCATACATCAGTTGCAGGACCTGCAAAACATCCAGAAGTTGCTATATTACATGCTGCAAAGGTTCTTGGAGCAGCTCAAACAAATTTTGCAGGAGGCCAAGGATTTTTCAATTTTACAGTATTCATGGCACCATATTTAAGAGGATTAGATGATAGGAAAATTCATCAATTGGCTCAAATGTTTCTATATGAAATGACCCAACTTTATGTAGCAAGGGGAGGACAACCAGTATTCTCATCAATACAAATAGAAGCAGGAGTTCCAAAGATATGGCAAGATGCTCCTGTAGTATATAAAGGAAAAATATGGAAGGATAGATATGGAGATTATGAAGATGAAGTACATAAATTTGCTCTTGCACTTTTAGATGAATATATTAAAGGTGATGCTGTAGGTAAGATGTTCAACTTTCCAAAACCTGAAGTTGTACAAAGAGTAAGATATTGGAAGGAAAAAGAAGATGTAATGCTAAAAGCAGCACAACTTTCTGCAAAATTTGGTTCTACATATTATGATAATTTAATTCCTAGCTATAGAGGAGGAGAAGATGGAGTATCATGTTTTCAATGTTGTGCATATTCATTTTCTGAGGATGGAAAATCTGAAGAATTTAAGAAAAAACTATACTTTGAAGATGGAGCACACTTCTCTATGGGTGGAATGCAAGTAATTACTATTAACCTTCCAAGAATTGCATACAAATCTAAAGATGAAGATGAAATGTATGAAATATTAAGAGAAACAATGGATATTGCAAAAGAAGCTCTTTTATTGAAATATAATATAATGATAAGACAATATGAAAAAGGATTAATTCCTTTTGCCTCTCAAAGACCAAGAGGTGCTCCTCCTGCAGTTAATATAAGAGAATTAGTATTAATCATAGGATTTGTAGGTATGAATGAAATGATGCAACATATGACTGGATATGAACTTCATGAACATCCTGAAGCTCAAAAACTTGCATTAAAAGTATTAATAGAAATGGATAGAATAAAAGATGAGTATATAAAAGAAACAGGATTAAAATTTGCCATAGCAAGAACTCCTGCAGAATCATGTGCTCAACGTTTTGCTATAACTGATTTAATACATTATCCAGATTATGCAAAGAAATATGTAAAAGGAGATTTAGAAAAAGCATTATCACTATGGAGAGAGACAACTGATCTTCCAATTTATTATACAAATGGCTCTCATGTAAATGTCTCTGCAAGAATTCCATTATATGAAAGAATGAGAATAGAAGAAAAATTCTTCCCAATATTAAAAGGAGGAAATATATTCCATATATGGCTTGGAGAAGCAAATCCAGATCCTGAAGCTATATTAAAACTTAATAAAAAGATTGCAATGGAATCTTGGATTGGATATTGGAGTCATACAAAGGACATTACTTTATGTACATCATGTGGATTTATTGGTGGAGGATTATATGAAAATTGTCCAATATGTCATAGCAAAGAAATTAAAATGTACTCAAGAATAACAGGATATTATCAAGAAGTAGATTCATGGAATGCTGCTAAAAAACAAGAATTAAAAGATAGATATAGAATAAAATTAAGTGAATAATAAAATGATCTTATATGCTGCTGAAGTAATTCCTATTTCTTTTTCAGATTATCCAAAAGAACCATGTTGTGTAATTTTTCTAGCTGGTTGTAATTTTAATTGTGGTTATTGTCAAAATTGGAAGTTGAAAAAAATTTCAAAAGAATATGAAACTAATATAGAGAAAATAAAGGAAATGATTTCAAAAAATAATTTGATAACTGCATGTAAGATAACAGGAGGAGAGCCATTACTTCAATATGAAGTAGTTATAGAAATTGGAAAATTTGTAAAATCATTAAAATTAAAATTTGGAATAGATACTAATGCTTCTTTACCAAATGCTTTAAGAAAAGTTATTCCTTTATTAGATTTAATATCAATAGATATAAAAGCTGCACTTAATAGAGATGCTTATTTAAAAATTATTGGAGTAGATCCTCCTTTATCTTCTATAAAAGAATCCCTTGAAATTGCTTTAAAATCAAATGCTTATGTAGATATAAGAATACCAGTAATACCTGGATATAATGATGATTTAGAAACCATAAGATCAATAGAAAAAACATTAATTGAATTAGGATATGAAGAAAAAGCAGAAAAAAATATGGCAAGTATTACACTATTAGAATTTGTTCCTGAAAATGCACATTTTGAAGAATTTAAAAAGCTAAGAAATCCATCATTAGAAGATCTCATGAAATTAAAATCATTTTTTAAAATAAAAAATGTAAAAATTTCTCATAGATTATATTCCAATTATGGCTAATAACATACTTATTATAAGTAAAATCCAGCCAATAGCAATTATTATTCCTATGGCCTTTCTTGTTGCTGATATAAATACTATTAATACATATATTGTAGTTAATGTTGCCATAATGGTAATTGCTGATGAAAAAGAATTTGCAAGCTCAGGTCTTCCTTTTAATATTGTTTGTTCTACTATATATTGTATAAAGGATTTTACTAAATTAAACAAATAGTATACTACATTGAATAATTGAGATATTTCCATGAATTAAAAAAATCAATTAAATTATTTAAGAATTTTTTCTGCTACTTCTTTATAAACTTCATAATCTCTATCTTTATATAATACTATGAATACTTTTTCAATAAAATCCTCTTTTTCTAAAAATTCTTTTATTGCTTTTAATGCAATTATAGAAGCTTCTTCTATAGGATATCCATATGCACCTGTACTAATAGATGGAAATGCTATAGTCTTAATTCCTTTTGAAACTGCAATTTTTAGAGAATTATAATATGCTTGATACAATAGCTTGGCTTCCTCATATTTTCCTCCCCTCCAAATAGGTCCAACAGTATGAATAACATATTTTGCCTTTAAATTTCCACCTGTTGTAATAACTGCATGGCCTATTGGAAGTCCATTTGGATATTCTTTTTCTCTTATTTTTTTACATTCTTCAAGAATTTTTGGTCCTCCTTTTCTATGAATTGCACCATCAACTCCTCCTCCACCCATTAATGAAGGATTTGCAGAATTTACAATTGCATCAGTATTCATTTCAGTAATATCTCCTTTTAATATAATTATTTTCGAATTTTTAATTTGAAATTCTTCCATATCATTAATTTGAATATTTTATAAAATAAATTTTTAAACATCCGGGAATTTAGAATTCTTATGTATAAAGTAATGTGCTCATGTTGTGGAGAGGAAACTCTTGAAGTAAAAGAAGTTTATACTGAAATTCCAAGATTTGGAAAATTAGTTATAATATCTATGTTATGTGAAAAATGTGGATATAGACTAAATGATATTATTCCTTTAGAATATAAGGGACCATCTAGAATAGAATATAAAGTTAAAGAATTAAAAGATCTATCAGCTAAGGTTATAAGATCAAAATCCTCAAAAATAATCATACCTGAACTTGGTCTTGAGTTATTACCAGGTCCTAAGGCTGAAGCATTTATAACAAATATAGAAGGAGTTCTTGATAGATTTCTTGGTATTGCAGAGTACTTATATGAGATTTCAAAAGGAATTAAAAGAAAAAAAGCATTAGAAGCTATAAATAAAATTAAATTGGCAATGGAAGGTAAAATTGAATTTACAGTAATATTAGAAGATGAAACTGGAAATAGTGCTATATTACATGATTAAAAATTATGAAAATATTTATTTTTCTGATTTTTTATTTTTGATATAATAAATTATGAGGGGGAAAATTTGATCAGGAGGAATTTAGTTCATACCAAATGGATTTAGGGATATTCCTCCAGAGGAATTAGAAAAATATAAATTTATAGAGGAAAAATTCAGAGAAACCTTTGAGCTTTGGGGTTATAAAGAAGTTAGAACTACTACTATTGAATTTTTTGATATATTTAGATGGGGTGCAGGAGAACCTTTTGCAGATTCTATATTTAAATTTCAAGATTATGATGGTAAAATACTATCATTAAGAGGTGAAATTACTACACAAATAGCAAGAATGATTGCTTTAAAACTATGTAATGAAAAGAGATTATACTACATAGAGAATTGTATAAGATATTTACCTCAAAAAGCTATATCACAAAGAGAATTCTGGCAAGCTGGAGCTGAGCTTATTGGAGAATATGGACCTGAAGCTGATGCTGAAGTAATATGTTTAGCATTAGAAAGTCTAGATAAAATAGGTCTTAAGGCTAATATAGATATAGGAAGTATTTCAGTCTTCAAAAAAATTGCTAATCACTTTAATATAAAAGATATAGATAAATTAAGAATTGCCATATCAAGTAAATCTATTAGTGAAGTTAAGGAGATAATTAATAATGAAGAAGTTTTAAAAATATTTTCATATATTATTGAAAATAGAGGAAGAATTGAAATATTAGAGAATATAGCAAAAATGAATATTCATGAATTATATGATGATATTAATTATATAGAAAAACTATTTGATATTATAAAGGATTATGGATATTATGATAGAGTAGTAATAGATTTGAGTACATTAAGAGAAATGAAGTATTATAATGGTATTGTATTTGATATTTTCATAGAAGGATTGGGAATTCCCATAGGTGGAGGAGGAAGATATGATGATATGATGAAGGAATTTGGTCTTGATTTAAAGGCAACAGGTTTTGCTATTAATATTGATCTTATAGTAAAATTAATTGAAAAAATTCCTATAAAAAAAGAGAGAATAATCAATGTATATTATAAAGAAGGCTATTTAGAAAAAGCAATTGATATTATTAAAAAAATGAGAAATAAAGGAATAAAATGCTCTCTATCTTTATATAGAGGAGAAAAAGAAGGCATTCTTGTTAGTGATAATATTATTGATTTGAAGACTGGTGAAGAAATAAATGAAAGGAATTATATTAGCAATTCCAAGTAAGGGAAGATTGAGAAAACCAGTTATGGAGATTTTAGAAAGATCTAATATAAAAATTATTGATGATGATAGTAGAGTATACCTAACAAATACAACAATAAAAGGCTTGCAAATACTATCTGTAAGAACCTTGGATATTCCTACATATGTATATTATGGAATTGCTGATATGGGAATAACTGGAAAGGATGTAATAGAGGAATGTGGACTTGATGTATATGAAATTGCTGATATGAAGTTTGGAAATTGTAATCTTATTGTTGCTGTAAAAGAAGATAGTCCATATTATGATGTAAATCAACTTCCTCATGGAATAAGAGTAGCAACTGAATTTCCAAATTTAACAAGAAGATTTTTTAATAATTTGGGAATTCATGTAGAAATTATTACATTAAGAGGAGCTGTAGAAATTGCTCCAATATTAGGTCTTTCAGATTGTATTGTAGATCTATCAAGTACAGGAGAAACATTAAGAAAAAATGGATTAAGAG
>Ga0272449_1000295_pt1 | contig 61057 bp, 59 predicted proteins | sample YNPCB0241_FD_198679 | JGI IMG/M metagenome (GOLD analysis project Ga0272449, IMG submission 198679) | Hot spring sediment microbial communities from Yellowstone National Park, WY, United States - YNP-CB-024-1 | ecosystem: Environmental > Aquatic > Thermal springs > Hot (42-90C) > Sediment...
AACCCCCGGTAGGGTGTAACCCTACAGCGGTTTTCAAGACCGCCGCCTTAAGCCACTCGGCCACCCCTCCAAATTTTTTTATTATAACAAATAAATTTTACATTATGCAGTATCTTAAAAATCCCCCAACCCAAAATGAAAAATGGAAATTACAACAAAAATAGGAGTAATATAATTATAAGGTTTTGATTTTAATATAAATTATCGAACATTCTCATTTTTAACAACAGCAGGAGGATAAGATGAAAGCATCTGATATATGGAGAGAAATATTAAGTAAACCAAATAATAACAAAATTTTGTTAAAAAAGATAGAAAGACTCGCACAGGAAAATACTGCTCCTACAGAGATTCATTTCGGAACTTCTGGTTGGCGTGGTGAGATAGGCTCTGACTTTACAATGCAAAATGTAAGAGTTCTTACTCGAGCAATTATTGAAACAGTAAAAAGTGAGGATAAAAAAATTTTAAATGCAATGGGAGTAAACTCATACAATGAATTTAGAGAAAGAGGGGTTATTGTTGGACATGATACAAGAATCCTTGGACAAGATTTTGCTTATGAAGTAATAGGAATTTTACAATCTGAAGGTATAAATTGTTACTACGCAGGCGTTGCTTGTACACCAGAGTTTTCAGCAGCTGTGGTTGAGCTTAATGCAGCAGCCGCGATAAATCTTACTCCAAGTCATAATCCAGCAAACTACGGAGGATTCAAACTGAACCCTTCAGATGGAGGACCTGCCCCTGAAGAACTTACAAAGCCTATTGAAACCCTGGCAAATGAAATAATGAAAAAAGCTTCAGAAATAAAAAGCCTCCCACCAAAAGATATCAAAAAAATAGACCTTACAGAGTTTTATATAAAATTTTTGAAAAAAAGACAGGTCATTGATTTAGAAAAAATTAAGAATTTTATAGAAAAACAAAAACCATTATGCGCAATTGATCATATGTATGGAACAAGTAAGGGTAAACTTGCAAGAATTCTTTTTTTAAAACCAGGAACATTTATATGTTTAAGAAATGCTGAAGACCCCCTTTTTGAAGGATTATCACCAGAGCCAAGTGAGTCTAATTTAAAATTAGCTTTGTCTTATCTGAAAAAAGATTCGATAGGATTTGCTGCAATAATTGATCCAGACAGCGATAGAGTCCGTTTTGCTGACTTAAAAAGGCAAATTCCTATGAATTATTTTGGTGCAATGGTTTTTCATTATCTATACACTTATAAAGAGAGGCGCGGAATAGTGGTAAAAAGCGTTGGCACAAGCAATTTTGTTAATGCCATTGCAAAGGCTTTGGGGGTTTCTGTTTTAGAGACTAAGGTTGGATTTAAGCATTTTAGACCCTATCTTTTACCAGAAACAAAAGAAAAAGCAATTGTTGCTTTTGAAGAGTCAGACGGAATTTCAGTTCAAAATCATACCCTTGAAAAGGACGCAATATTCGGAGTTTTACTTGCCTTAGAAATGATGGCTACATTAAGGAAAAATCTGAGTGATTATCTTGAGGAAATTGAAGAAAAATATGGTAGATACTTCCCGGAAAGAACAGGAATAGAACTACCCCGTGAATCCTTCGGACCTCATATAAAAGAAAATGTATACGCCTTTGCAAAAAAATTCAAAAAAGGGGAAATTCTGGATTTAGGAGAATTAAAAAAAGAGATTTCAGAAATAATAACAATAGATGGAGTAAAAATCGTCTTTAAAGATAACTCATGGATAATGATTCGACCTTCAGGTACAGAGCCTAAGATAAGAATTTATATTGAAGCTTTATCTTCTGAAGAAAGGGAAATTCTAATAGAAAGAACAAAAAAATTAACAAACCAGATTTGTACAGGCAATATAATTTGTCTTTAAACTAATGAGCTGATATAATTTTCAAAAAGCTTTAAGCTCTCCTTATGTTTTTCTGTCAAATTATAATCCATGTTCTCTTTCCAGTAAAATAAGATTTCCTCTTCCGTCATAAACTTCCTCAAATAGTAATTTTTTATCATCTCCTGAGTATATTCTGTCCAGCGGTTTCTTGCATAAATAAGCCTGTCTCTGAATTTTGTATATATTCCATAAAGTTCGCTATCAGGTCTTGTAATTTCCTTTCTTACAATCCATAAAGCAAAAACAAAGGGAAGTCCTGTATACTGATACCATAGGTTAGCAAGGTCATAAACTTTTTTATTGTTTAAAAATTTTCTGTATCGCAAAGCATCATCCCCAATTAATAAAAAAGACTCACCCTTATAGGGTGCTGACGAAATATCGTACTTTGGTTTTAATCCTAAAAACTTTTCCAGTATAACTCTTAAAAGAATATGGGATGTGGCAGACTGGTCTGTAATTAAAATTTTTTTGCTATCAAGGGCTTTTAGCTCATTTTCTGTAAAAAAAAGAACGCTTCCTACATATTCCTTTGAACTTATACAAATTCCATCAACATAATCATAAAGTTCTTGATTAAGAAGATACTCAACAGAGGAAGAAGGACTTAAGTCAATTAGCTCATTTCTTAATGCCCAGTTAAGCTGAGAAGGTACTCCCTTTACAAGATGAATATCTTCAGTAAGTAAACCCTCTTTTTCAAGAACATAGAATATTGGATAAACATTAGCATATTGAATCCAGCCAACTTTTAGTTTCATCCCTTTATAACTCCTAAAGGTCTTAGTTTTACAACTTTACGGGCAATTCCTGCATTATGAACAACATCAACAACATTTGATACATCTTTGTATGCATCTGGCATCTCTTCAGCAAGGGTTTCTTTACCAGCAGATCTTACAATTATCCCTTTTTGAGCCATTTCCTCTTTAATTGATCTTCCCTTTGCCTGCTTAATTGCCTGAGTTCTGCTAAGAAGTCTTCCAGCTCCATGACAAGTTGAACCAAAGGTCTCTTGCATAGCCCTTTCTTCTCCCACTAAAACAAAGGAAACCCTTCCCATATCACCTGGAATTATTACAGGCTGTCCAATATTAAAGTAAACCTGAGGAAGCTCTGGATGACCTTTTGGAAAAGCCCTCGTTGCACCTTTTCTGTGAACAACAAGTCGAACTTTTTTCCCATTTACTGTATGAATCTCTTCTTTTGCAATATTATGGGCTACATCAAAAACAACTGTCATTGCAAGATCCTTCGGTGAAAGTTTAAAGAGTCTAAGAAAAACTTCTCTTGTCCAGTGCATTAAACATTGCCTGTTTGCCCATGCATAATTAGCTGCCCCTTTCATTGCTGCAAAATATTTTTGTCCCTCTTTACTACGGAATGGAGCGCAAGCAAGCTCTTTATCAGGAAGTTCAATTCCGTATTTTTTTGCTGCCTGTAACATTTCTCTTACATAGTCATCACATATTTGATGACCAAAACCTCGTGAGCCACTATGTATCATTACTGTAATCTGATTTTTAAATAATCCCATAGTCTCAGCTATTTCAGGCTCATAGACCTCATCAACATACTGAACTTCAAGAAAATGATTGCCAGAGCCAAGAGTTCCTAATTGGTCTTTACCACGCTCGTAGGCTTTTTTGCTTATCACTTCAGGATCTGCACCTTCAAGACATCCATTTGATTCAATTCTTTGAAGGTCATCGGCTTCTCCATAGCCTTGTTCTACTGCCCATATTGCACCTTTACGAACAACCTTTTTTGCATCCTCAGGTGAAAGCTTGATTTTTCCCGTTGAACCAACTCCAGAAGGTATATGGGTATAAAGAAGATCAATAAGTTCTCTTATTTTTGGTTCAACTTCCTCTTTTGTAAGATTACTTTTAAGAAGCCTTACTCCACAGTTATGGACTACAATTCCATTTGCAATAAAGTTATGGGCATGATGCCTAACTCCCAAATCGTAAAGATGGCTGTAATTAGGAATATTTTGTTCTATCTTTATAATCCTATCCTTAACAAAACCGCCATTTAATCCAAAATTATTTATGTATTCTTTAAAATCCATAAATTTTTCAGGAATCCTCACTTCTTTTATGTCGCTGTATATCACTCTTTCTACAAATCTTTTGTTTACGATATCACTGACACTTTCATATGCCTTCTTTAAACTCTTGCTATCTCTATACGAAAGAATAGCTTTGGTCAGAGCATTTTGACGAACTTCTTTAACCTTTTTTTTCTTTTTAAGATAAGCATAGGCAAAGAGTGCCTGTTGTTTTTTCTTTAGATCATACTCGTAATTGATTTTTCCTGCAAAAATTCTTATATTTTCTTCTCCTACAATGGAAAGTCTATAAGTTATATTCTGCTTAGATTTAATTTTATAAATTACTGAATTGATACCAAATTCTTTTAGAATATTGGCAATATCATAAAGAAAATCCATAAGATTCTGTTTAAGTTCTTTCTTCTTTGTTTGAGTAATGTTTACAGGCAAAGGTGTACAGCTTTTAAATGTCAAAATACTTCCATCAGCGCCAAAGAATCCTGCTAAAAAGTTTCTTTTAATCCATAATGGAGCTTGTTTAATCCAATCAGGAATTCTATAGGAAAGTTCTGTTTTTTTGCCTAAAGGTAATCCAAGATTTTGTAGCAACACGGCAAAAGCTCTTGATGAAATTCTCAACTCAGCTGATTCAGTTTTCCCAGTATATTTGCCGCTAACTGTTTCAATTGAGTATTTTTTTTGCCTGATGTGTATGTTAGATGAAATTCCTAATTTATCAAGATCTTTTTTTAGTTCTCTTAGATTCTCTTCTTTTCCGTAAAAACTTAATGAAATTCGTCCCTGCATTTTTCCAAGATGCCCATCTCCTAAAGCAAAACCGAAAATTCTTGATAAAATACCCAATCTGTGGTCATTCCATTTAAGAGGCAAAAGATCCCTTTTTTTAAGATATTTAATAATTTGAGGATTTTTATCTGAAAAAATTTTTTCATCTAAAAGTATGCCTTCTTTTTCTTCATATTCAACCCCCTCAAAAGGATAGATAATCACATAATCATTTTCTTTTAAATCTGCTAAATTCATATATCCATGAGGTGTTAAAACTGGATGATCAAAACTTCCTTCAATTTCTTTCCCCATCTCTGTATAAATTTTAATTACAGATTCTTGCTCTTTCACAAATCTTTTAGTGGCAAGTAAAATCTCTGAAGAATCATTATGTCCTTCTGATAAATTATAGAGCTTCAATCTTTCTCCCTTAAATTTTTCAGGAATATTTTTAATTCTAATCCAGTAGCCATGTTCAGTTAAAATTTTTGAATCAGGACTTAGACAGTTTATATCGTAACCGACACCTCCAGGAGAGATAACCCCTTCCTCAGCATCAAAGGCAGCAACTCCGCCTATCGGGAAGCCATATCCTGTGTGAATATCTGGCATGGCAAGAGATTTTCCAACAATTCCAGGAAGGGTTGCAACATTTGCTACTTGACGGACTGAATCAAGTTCAAGGTCAGATTCAAGAACCTCATCAAGATAAATTATACCCTCCGTTTTCATTCCTTGAACAAAACCTTTAGGAACTTGAATTCTGTATGGATCTAATCTTATTGTTCCCTCAATTTTTGGCATAATCCACCTCCTTTTGTATTAAAATTTGTTCCAATCCTTATAATAAATTATAACAGGGTCTAAGTCCATTTTATTAAGATTTTTCAGTACTTCTGCCTCAGAATGACAAAAAAAAGACATTGTAATGTCAGTTCAGGATATTTCATTAAGCATATATTATTAACATTTTTGTTAACTTTTCAAATTTTTCAAATATCAAAGATTATCTCGGCAATCCAGTGAGTGTTTTCCTGTTTTATGATTAGATTATGATAGGTAGCTGCTTTTATCAGAAGTCTACGCTCATGTTTTTTAGGATCAAAAGTTTCTCCATAAACTAATGCTTTAAGAGTATTTCTTTCAATTGTTAAATCAATAGCATTTCCAATAAACCCATAGGCATCAAATTTAAAAATCAATTCATTTAAATAACTAACAAGTAAAATTTCAATACTTTCCTCTGCAATTTCGATCTCTATTTGCTGTTTCTGCTTTATCTGATTTAAGTCTGTTATAAGACTATAAAGTCCTAATCCTGCATTAACAAAGCATTCCTGAAGAGTTCTACCTTCTGCTCTTAATCCTATATCACCTGCAACATCAATAACTCTATAGCTCATTTTAAACTTCTGATTGCATCTTCAATAAATTCCTTAACCTGCGGGTCTTCTTCTTTTTGTAAAGCTTCAATAAGTGCGGGCTTAGCTTCAAGAGAGCCAATTATTTCAAGAGCGTAAGCTGCATCACCACGAATATTTTTCTCTACTGAATTTAAAAGTTTAGTAATTTCTGGGATAATTTTATTTAGGCTTTCTGGATTTTTTTCCTTAATTTCCTCAATTATTGCAAAAGCACCAACCTTTACCCTTAATCTTTCATCTGCTAACATCTTAGGTATAAGAAAAATCTGCTCAGGTTCATGTTTAAAAAAGGTAATAATACTTTCAAGATAACCATTGTCAAGATAATCAAAAAGCATATCTTCAAAGGCTTTACCTTCCCAGTTTCCACCATTTCCATTCATAGAATCACCCATGCCAGTCTGATTTTATTTGCTTTCTTCCTCTCAGGTACTTTTCTGCACTTAAAGCAGCAATTGCTCCCTGTGCACAGGCAATTACAACCTGCCTTGCATAGGGACTTGCCACATCACCTGCTGCAAAAACTCCAGGTATATTTGTTTGCATAAAATTGTCTACTACAATAAAGCCTCTTTCATCAACTTTTATAGCTTCACCAAGAAAATCTGTTACTGGTTGGAAGCCTGCCATATAAACAAAAACTCCTGAAATTTCAATGTCTTTTTCAACCCCTTCTTTATCCTTGACAGTTATTCCTGTTACAAAATCCTGCCCATTAATTGTTTTTATTGAATAAGAAAGCATTATCTCAATCTTTTTATTTGAATATAATGGGTGGTCTCCTTCTACTTTTAATCGAGAAGAAGGAGTTATTAAATAAACCTTTTCTGCAAACTCTGTTAAATAATTCGCCTCTTTTACTGCTTCTTCGCTGTCACCAAGCACTGCAACATTTTTCCCTCTAAAAAAAGGAGCATCACAGACTGCACAATAACTTACACCTCTTCCAAGAAATTCTCCTTCACCAGGAATTGTAGGTTTTCTTCCCATAGCTCCTGTTGCTATTATAACTGTCTTGCCTGAATAAGAACCCTGCATTGTTATTACTTCCTTTGTTTCAGAGATTAAATTTACCCCCACCACTTGCTCTTCTTTATATTGAACTCCAAAGGATAATGCCTGATTAAGCATTATTTTGAGAAGTTCTTTGCCAGGAAGAGGTTTTTCAAGTCCTGGATAGTTTTCAATTAAAGAGGCATATGCAAGAGCTCCAGCAGTTTTTGATTTATTAATAATTAGAGTTTTTAAATTTGCCCTTGCAGAATAAATTCCTGCCGTAAGTCCCGCTGGACCTCCGCCAATTATTATTAAATCATAAATTTCAGACATTATTACCTCCTCCATCAAAAAAATTTCAAAATATTATAATATGTATCTCTCTGGGCAGGTTTAAAACCTACACTTTTTATTGCTTCAATTATTTCATTCATAGTTACTCTATAGGAAACTCCTGCTGATCTTACAACATTCTCTTCAAGCATTGTTGAACCAAAATCATTTGCGCCAAAGCGTAATCCTACTTGAGCAATCTTTATTCCCTGTGTTACCCATGAAACTTGAATATTTTTAAAGTTATCAAGATATATTCTGCTTAAAGAAAGTACCCTTAAATACTTTACTGAGCCTGCTGGCTGAAGCTCAGGATTTTCTTTTTTAAGTTCTGTATTTAAAGGCTGAAAACTCCAAGGAATAAAAGCTGTAAATCCACCTGTTTCATCTTGAAGCTCTCTTATTGCATCTAAATGTTCAATTATGTCTTCCTCTGCTTCTATGCTTCCAAACATCATTGTTGCTGAAGTTCTCATCCCCAGTTTGTGAGCTTCTCTCATCACATTTAACCATTCTGCTGAATTAATCTTATTTGGTGACTGAATCCTTCTTACTCTATCACTTAAAATTTCTGCTCCACCACCAGGAATTGAATCAAGCCCGGCACACTTAAGTCTCTGAAGCACTTCTTTTACCGTAATGCCCTCTTTTTTTGCAAGAAAAGAAATTTCAGGCGGAGAAAACCCATGAACATGAATATTAAAACTACTTTTTATAAATTTAAGCATATCAATATAAAAATCAAGAGCTAAATCTGGATGAACACCACCCTGAAGAAGAATCTGAGTTCCTCCTAATGCAAGGGTCTCTTCAATCTTCTGAGCAAGTTCATCTTTTGAAATAATATATGCTTCAGGATGCTCCTTTGGTCTCCAAAAAGCACAGAATTTACACTTATTAATGCATATGTTTGTATAATTTATGTTCCTGTCTACAACAAAAGTAACAATTCCTTGTGGATGAAGTTTTTGTCTTATTTCATCCGCTCTTTGAGCAAGCTCATAAATTGATAATTCTTTAAGCATCTCAACTGCTTCTTTTTTGCTTACTCTTACCATAGCTTTACCACATTATAAAAACTGTCTCTTTCAACAGGAATTTTACCAACTTCCCTTATCATACTTATTATCTCCTTAAGTGTTAAACCCCTTTTAGAACGAGCACCTGCTGAGTGGGCAATTTTTTCTTCTATAACTGTTCCTTCAAGACAATCAGCACCATAAAGCAAAGAAAGTTGGGCAAGTTTTTCACCAAGCATTATCCAGTAAGCTTTTATGTGAGGAATATTGTCAAGAAAAAGCCTTGATATAGCAATTGTTTTTAAATCATCAATTCCACTTGGGTAAAGAACCTTAATCTCTGTGTTTTGAGGTTGATAACTAAGAGGAATAAAAGCAAGGAATCCGCCTGTTTCATCCTGAAGTTCTCTAAGCTTTAATAAATGGTCAACCCTGTGTTCAAAGGATTCTAAATGTCCGTAAAGCATCGTAGCATTTGTCTTTATACCAAGGCTGTGAGCAGTCTTTATAATTTCAAGCCAGCGTTTACCTGATATTTTTTCAGGACATATTATGTTTCTTATTTCAGGATTAAATATTTCTGCTCCACCACCTGGCATTATATCAAGCCCTGCGGATTTAAGTTTTAAAAGGGTTTCTTCAATACTAAAATTTGCAATTTTTGAAAAATAATCAATCTCCACAGCAGTGAAAGCTTTTATGCCTATATGTGGAAACTCCTTTTTTATTGACTGAAGCATGTCAAGATAGTATCGGAAATCCCATTCTGGATGTAAGCCTGAAACAATGTGAACCTCTTTAACATATCCTACTGACTGTGAAACCTCTTTAAGCCTGTCTATAATTTCTTTAATTGTCATTTCATAAGCATCTGGATCACCCTTTGAGCGAGAGAAAGCGCAAAATTTACAACGATTAACACAAATATTCGTAGGATTTATGTGTATGTTTATGATAAAATAAACTTTGTCATTATTTATCTTTCTTGATACATAATCAGCTAACTTTCCAATATTATGAATTTCTTCTGACCGAAAAAGATATAAAGCATCTTCTTTTGATAGCCGTTCGCCAACTATTATTTTTCTTTCAATATCAGAAAACATAACTTATTATAGCACTGCTCATTGATTTATTTTAAGAATTCATTTAAAATTTTAATAATTTACCTTTAAAGGGGTTTATATGTTCAGAAAAGTTTTAATTGCAAATAGGGGAGAGATTGCATTAAGAATTATAAGAGCCTGTAAAGAGCTCGGAATTCGTACAGTTGCAATATACTGTGAACCCGATGCAACATCAAGATATGTTAAAAAAGCTGATGAATCCTATCTCGTAACTCCTGGACCTCTTAGAGGCTATCTAAATATCTATGGAATAATAGAACTTGCAAAAAATGTTGGTTGTGATGCCATTCATCCAGGCTATGGGTTTCTTTCGGAAAATCCTCAGTTCGCCGAAGCATGCTTTCAGGCTGGAATGACCTTTATCGGTCCAAATCCAGAAGCAATAAGGAAAATGGGACTGAAAGATGAAGCCCGTAAAATTGCTGAAAAGATAGGAATTCCATTATTGCCTGGCACACCTCCTTTGAATAACATAGATGAAGCAGTAAGTGCAGCCAGAGAAATTGGTTATCCAGTAATGGTTAAAGCTGTTGCAGGAGGTGGTGGAAGGGGTTTGAGGATCTGCTATGATGAAGAGGCTTTACGCAGACAAATACCAATTGCCATGTCAGAGGCAAAAAAAGCCTTTGGAGATGACAGAGTTTTCATAGAAAAATATCTTCAAAGACCCCATCATATTGAAATTCAGATAATGGCGGATAAATATGGAAACATAATTCATCTTGGAGAAAGGGACTGCTCAATTCAGAGAAGGCATCAGAAGCTAATTGAAATCGCTCCCTCATTGCTACTCACAGAAAAAGTAAGGGCTCAGATGGGCGAGGCAGCTAAAAAACTTGCCTACGAAGTTGGCTACGATAATGTTGGAACCGTAGAATTTCTTGTTGATGAAAATCTTAATTTTTACTTCCTTGAGATGAATACAAGAATTCAAGTTGAACATACAATTACAGAAGAAATTACAGGCATTGATCTTGTACAAAATATGATAAAAATTGCCTATGGTGAACCCCTTGAGATAAAGCAGTATGAAATAACTCTAAATGGATATGCTATACAGTGCAGAATTAATGCTGAAGACCCTCTGAATGATTTTCTTCCCTCCACAGGTATTATTACTGCTTATTATTCTCCAGGCGGTTTCGGGATAAGAATTGACGGACATGTAACTGAGGGTTACAATGTTCCTCCCTATTATGATTCCCTCTTAGCAAAGCTTATAGCCCGAGGAAGAACATGGGATGAAGCAGTAAGAAGGATGCATCGTGCCTTAAGTGAATATATTATAAGAGGTGTAAAAACAACAATCCCTCTATATATCAAAATTATGGAAGATGATGACTTCCGTAAAGGTAATTTCAGCACAAAATATATTGAAGAAAAGCTTAATAGTCTTCTTTATACTGAAGAAAAAGAACCCTTTGATATAGCAGTAATTCTTAGCGCTGCAATTGTTGCTCATAGCAGGGTTTAATATAAATTTGTGAGGTGTGATATGAATCAAGTAAAAATAATGGATACTACATTGAGGGATGCCCATCAGAGCCTCCATGCAACAAGACTTAAACTTGAAGATATAGTGCCAATTGCTGAAAAACTTGACCAGGTTGGCTTTCATTCTCTTGAAGTATGGGGTGGAGCTACCTTTGACAGTTGCCTTAGATTCCTTAGGGAAGACCCTTGGGAGAGATTAAGGACTCTCAGGGCACTCATTAAAAATACAAAATTACAAATGCTTCTTAGGGGACAAAATCTTGTTGGATACAGACACTATCCTGATGATGTAGTGGAAAAATTTGTTGCAAAAACCATTGAAAACGGCATTGATATACTTAGAATTTTTGATGCTCTAAATGACCTTAGAAATATGGAAAAATCAATTTCTGCCACATTAAAGTATAGTGGAACTGTTGAAGCAGCCTTTTGCTATACAATTGGACCAATTTACACAATTGATTATTTTGTTGATCTTGCAAAAAAACTTAGAGACATGGGTGCTCACATTATTTGCATCAAGGATATGGCAGGACTTCTTGACCCTTATACTGCTTACGAACTTGTAAAAAGATTAAAAGAACAAATTGATTTACCAATTCACTTACATACCCATGACACAGCTGGCATGGCTGTAGCTACTACAATCAAAGCAATTGAGGCAGGTGTTGATATTGTAGATACAGCAATTTCAACAATGGCAGGGGGTACGTCTCAACCACCTCTTGAAACAATATGCCACATTTTAAAAGGCACCGAAAGAGAGCCTCGTTTTAATATGGAACTTCTTGATGAGATTGCAGACTACTTTTATGAAACAAGGAAAAAATATAAACACCTTGAAAGTGAATATATAGGACCAGACCCAAAAGTCATTGTATATCAAGTTCCTGGCGGCATGTTAAGCAATCTTGTTAATCAACTTAGAGAGCAAAATGCCCTTCACAGAATAAAAGAAGTAATGGAAGAAATTCCACGTGTAAGAGAAGACTTCGGTTATCCTCCCCTTGTTACTCCGTCAAGTCAGATTGTAGGAACGCAGGCAACTTTGAATGTTTTAACTGGCGAAAGATACAAAATGGTTACAACAGAGACTAAAAACTACTTTAAAGGTTTATACGGTAAACCCCCTGCACCTGTAAATGAAGAAGTCAGAAAAAAAATTCTTGGGGATGAAGAATTTATAACCTGTAGACCTGCAGACCTTCTTCAGCCTGAGTTTGAAAAGGCAAAATCTGAGCTTAAAGATAAAGCTAAATCCGATGAAGATGTTCTTAGTTACTGTCTATTCCCTAAGATCTTCCTTGAATTTCTTGAAGCAAAGGAAAAGGGAATTAAAGAAGAGATTACACCAGCTAAAAAAGAAGATATTAAACCTGCACCAAGCCTTGCACCAACTGAGTTTCTAATAAATCTTTACGGTGAATCCTATCATGTTAAAGTTGGTGGTAAAGGGCATAAAGTTGATGGTAAAAGACCCTATTTTCTCTATGTTAATAATCAGCTTGTAGAAGTCATCGTTGAGCCACTACAGGAAATTGTCCCAAGTGAAGAAGGAAAGGTTGAAATTAAACCAAAGGAATCTGTAAGACCAAGACCATCAGAGCCTGGAGATATTACAAGTCCAATGCCTGGTACAGTTGTTAAAATTAAGGTTAAAAAGGGTGATAACGTCAATGCAGGGGATACAGTTGTCATAGTTGAGGCAATGAAGATGGAGAATGAGATTCATTCGCCTATAAATGGAGCAGTGGAAGAAATTTACATAAAAGAGGGTGACATGGTCAACCCAGATGAAGTAATGATAAGGATAAAATAATGGAATTTACAGGTATTTTAAGACAGATTTTAATTTCAGCACCTGCAATACTTATTGCAATTGTTTTTCATGAACTTGCCCATGGATGGGTAGCCTACAGACTTGGTGATAACACAGCAAAACTTTCAGGAAGGCTTACTTTAAATCCAATATCGCATATTGATCCTTTTGGAACAATAATAATGCCCTTTATGTTACTTATACTCACAAGCGGACAATGGGTTTTTGGATATGCAAAGCCTGTCCCTGTAAATCCATATAATTTCAAAAATCCCAAAACAGGAATGGCACTTACAGCTGCAGGAGGTCCTGTAGCTAATATCTTGGTTGCCATATTTTGCACAATTTTGCTTAAATGGATTGTTTTACCTTTTACAGGATTAATACCACATTTCATTTTTGACCCTCTAATACTAATTCTTAAAGCCACAATAATGATAAACATTATTCTTGCAGCCTTTAATCTTATCCCAATTCCACCTCTTGACGGAGGAAGAATACTTATGGGAGTTTTACCTCTTAGGTATTCTCAAATGATGGAGAAAATTGAGCCCTTTGGCTCTTTAATTGTTATATTTATGATAATCACAGGATTAACAAGCATTTTTGTATGGCCATTAGTGAAACTTTTTTTTAATATTCTCTCATTTTTTTAATTGGAGGAAGAATGGACAGAGTATTAAGCGGGATGCAACCAAGCGGACCACTTCATCTTGGAAACCTTATTGGTGCTCTTTCAAACTGGGTAAGGCTTCAAGATAAATATGACTGCTACTTTTTCGTAGCAGACTGGCATGCCCTTACCACAGGATATGGAAATCCTTCAAAAATAAAAGATTACACAATTGACCTGCTTATGAACTTTATATCAGCTGGCCTTGATCCTGAAAAATCAACAATATTTATTCAGTCACAGGTTCCTCAACATGCAGAATTACATATATTTTTAAGTATGATAACACCTCTTGGATGGCTTGAAAGAGTTCCCACCTACAAAGAAAAAAAGGAACAAATAAAAGATAAAGACCTTGATACCTATGGATTTTTAGGATACCCAGTGCTTCAAACAGCCGATATTATTATTTATCGAGCAAAGTATGTTCCTGTTGGAATTGATCAGGTACCCCATCTTGAGATTTCCCGAGAGATTGCGAGAAGATTCAACTATCTTTATGGAAAGGAATTTTTCCCTGAACCTGAAGCACTCCTTACAGAGTTTCCAAAGGTTCCAGGTGTAGATGGAAGAAAGATGTCAAAAAGCTATGGAAATGCCATATATTTAAGCGATGATGAAAAAACAGTAACTGAAAAATTAAGAACAATGGTTACAGACCCGGCGCGTAAAAGAAGAACAGACAAAGGAGATCCAGCAAAATGTCCTGTCTTTGATTTACATAAAATTTTTTCAAATGATGTTGAGAAAAAAGAAGTAACAGAAGGATGCACAACAGCATCAATTGGATGTATTGACTGTAAAAAAATACTTATAAATCATGTAATTGAAACATTAAATCCAATCTGGGAGAAAAGACAACAGTTGATTGATAATCCTTCTAAGCTTATTGAAATTGCTTCTGAAGGCTCAAAAAAGGCAAAAAAAGTTGCAAAAGAAACTCTTAAAGAGATGAAGGAGGTCATTGGTTGGATTTCTTGAGATATGCCCGTCAGATGCTCATTGATGGATGGGGTGAGCAAGGTCAAAAAAAGTTAAAAAATTCCACTGTATTTATTGCTGGTGCAGGTGGACTTGGAAGTCCTGTATCAATATATCTTGCTGTTGCAGGAGTTGGGAAAATTATTATATGTGATTTTGATTCTGTTGAAGTAACAAATCTTAACAGACAAATACTTCACAGTCACACAAGAATAGGAATAAATAAAGCGCTTTCAGCAAAAATAACCCTTACAGCCATAAACCCTGATGTTGAAGTAATTCCAATTACTTCAAAGATTACATCAGAAAATGCCTTTGAACTTATTGGAGACTCCCAGATAATAATGGATTGCATGGATAATCTTGAAACAAGATATATACTTAATGAAGTAGCTATTAAAAAAAGCATTCCTCTTGTCTTTGGTGCAATTTATGGAATTCAGGGAATGCTCAGTTTCATTCAGCCTCCCGAAACACCCTGTCTTAAATGTCTTTTCCCTGAAGCACCTCCGAAAGAAACCTTTCCCGTAGTTGGTGCAACTCCAGGAGTAATTGGTGCTCTTCAGGCATTAGAAGCAATAAAATACCTTGTCGGAATTGGTAAACTTTTGAAAAACAAGCTTTTAGTTTGGGACGGAATGAGCTGTGATTTCAAAACCTTTAAAGCCCAAAAAGATCCTTCATGTATAGTATGTGGTAAATAAGGAGAAACTATGGAATTCATAAGTGATTTTTTTTACTTTTTAATTAAACCTGTGGATAATGAAAAACACATTTATTGTTCTGGTGTTAACATAACAAAATTTTCTCCTATTACGAAGGGAAGGCATAGACTTGGACAAAATCCTGCTGTAAAGGGACTTCAAAATCTTAATAATGACATTAGAGCAATTATAATTGAAAACAAAGCTACACCTGAGACAGTAAAAAATCTTCTTTGCCATCATGTAAAACCCATAAAAGAAGACCTATGGTATACAGAATCTTTTTTAGTTCACAACTATTCAGAAGATTTAGGAGAGAAAATAAAAAAGTTTGCACCCTCTGAATTACTGCGAAAAATGTTCAGAGCAATGGTAATAAATGAGACTGTTCCAGAGAATTTTTCACCACAGGATTTTCAGGAATATCTTTATAAAATTTCTAAAAAATTTTCAGAATAGAGGATCAAAAACAGATAAATCTATCACATGTAACCATTAATTCATATAAATCCTTTTGTCCACCTTTTTGACATATCTCGCCTCCTTCAATTCCTCTTAATCCCATACTTTTCTGACAGCCGATAATTTTCCCTCCACCAAGGACAAAACTTTTTGCTAATTCCTTAATATTAAACTTTTCCGAGTCAGCTTCTTCATAGGCAGTTGCCTTTGAATTTAAGAATATTATTACTTCATTGTCATAATCCATATTCAAGCACAGCACTCCAAAACGAAAGGCATTCCATAAGGTCTCTGGCTCATTTGTTGATATAAGTATGCCAATTTTCATCCCTATCTCCTGCAATTCTTAGTGTTTGATACCTTTTACTAACCAAGTTATTCTATAATATCCTTAAAGAGCAGAGATTGTAAATAGGGTAATAAACATGGAGGGTAAATGAATAAAAAAACGCTTATTGAATGGGACAAAAATTATATCTGGCATCCCTTTACTCAAATGAAATACTGGCTTCAAGAAGAACCTACAATCATTATAGAAGGAAAGGACTGTTTTATCAAAGACATTGATGGCAAATGGTATCTTGACGGAGTATCATCTCTCTGGGTAAATATTCATGGACATAGAAGAACAGAAATAGATGAAGCAGTAAAAGTACAACTGGATAAAATTGCTCATTCAACATTACTTGGAGCATGCAATGAACCAAGCATTGTTTTAGCAAAAAAACTTGCTGAGTTACTTGAAAATGCTCTTCCATGGGGTGAACCTCTTAAAAAAATATTTTACTCTGATAATGGCTCAACAGCTGTTGAAATTGCCCTTAAAATTGCCTATCAATACTGGGTAAATCTTGGAGTTAAAGGAAAAGACACCTTTGTAAGCCTTAAAGAAGGATATCATGGAGATACAATCGGTGCTGTAAGTGTTGGAGGAGTTGAACTTTTCCATCAGGTTTATAAACCTCTGTTAAATAAATCAATTCAAGCACCTGCTCCCTATTGTTATCGTTGCGAACTGGGACTTAGCTATCCAGATTGTGGATTAGGTTGTTTAAAAGAGATGGAAAAAATACTTAAAGAAAATCAAAATAATATTATTGCAGTTATAGTAGAACCCCTTGTCCAATGTGCTGGCGGAATAATTGTTTGGCCTCAGGGGTATTTAAAGGGATTAAGAGAACTTTGTAATAAATACGAAATATTACTTATTGCAGATGAAGTGGCAACAGGATTTGGAAGAACAGGGAAAATGTTTGCCTGTGAACATGAAGAAGTGACCCCAGATATTATCTGCCTTAGCAAAGGAATTACTAATGGATATATGCCGTTAGCAGTTACTGCAGTCAAAGAAAAAATATTTGATGCTTTTTTAGGTGAAATTGAAGAGATAAAAACCTTTTATCATGGACATTCCTATACGGGAAATCCTTTAGCTTGTGCAGCAGCTATAGCAAATCTTGAAATATTTGAAAAGGATAAAACTCTTGAAAGTCTTCCACCAAAAATTGAACTATTAAGGGAAGAACTCTCTGAGATAGGAAAATTAGAACATGTGGGCGATGTAAGACAAAAAGGAATGATTGCAGGAGTGGAGCTTGTAAAAGATAAAACAACAAAAGAACCCTTTCCATGGAAAGAGCAGACTGGCTGGAAAGTAGTAAAAGCAGCAAGAAAACATGGGGTATGGTTAAGACCCCTTGGAGATATTATTGTTATAATTCCTCCACTTATTATTTCAGAGGAAAACCTTAAGGGGTTGCTTAAGGTAATAAAAGATTGTATAATTGAAATAACTTTATAAAAGGAGGGTAAGTTATGTTTAGATATTTATTTTTATTGATTCTGCCATTTTTAGTTATTGCTTGTACAGAACAAGTAAAATTAGATGTTTCAGGAGTTGGTGAAACAATGCCACAAAGTCCAACTGCAATTACATGGGATGGTAAAAATCTAATTGTTGGCAAAGAGGGATTAATTGCTTTTATAGATAATATTGATACCGCTACTGCTGGATCAATTTATAATTATGAAGGTCATTACTTTTTCGATAGATACCCGATTACAATAACCTCAAGAGACAATCCTGCATACATTACTGGACTTGCATGGCAGAAAACAGTAGGAAGCACTGGATATATATGGGTTGCAGATTCAGCAAACAAGAGAATTCTTAAAGTTACTCCGCAAGGAGATATATTAAAAAAGCTTCCATTGGGAAAAATCTATCCAGAAGACATGACTTTTGATGGGGAGTATCTTTGGATTGCTGACTCTAAAAGGGAGAAAATTTTTAAAATAACTCCAGAAGATGGTTCTGTAATTGCTGAATATCTCTCACCTATAAAATTACCCACAGCTATTGCTTGGGATGGTAAGTATCTTATAATTGCTGGTATTATAGACCCTCTTAATCCGTCAAGTTCAACAGATAATGTAAGAATTATCAGATTAGATACTGTAACAGGTAAAGTTATTGAAGAAATACCCAACTCCCGTTATCTTTCTTCTCCTGCAGGAATGGTATGGATTGATGGTAAACTTTGGATATCTGACAGAAATTCAGGCTATATAGTAAGAATCAGTGATTGGGGAAGTCCTATTGTAGATGAAAAGACTTATAAACTTGCAGAAGTTCCATCAACAATAAAAAAAGTTGAAATAAAGGAAAAACAAAAAGCTGATAAAGATGTAGAAGAGGCAAAAAGAGCTGCTGAAGAAGCAAAAAAGGCTGCTGAAGAGGCAAAGCGTGCAGCAGAAGCTGCTAAAAAAGCCTTTGAATTACAACAGAAAAAGTGATTGTTGGAAATATTGAAATAAAAAAGAATGAAATTTTTCTTATTGCAGGACCCTGTGTTATTGAGTCTGAAGAGATAGTATTTAAAACTGCTGAAAAATTAATGGAAATAACACAGAAACTCAGAATTCCTTTCATTTTCAAATCCTCCTATGATAAGGCAAATCGTTCATCTATAAAATCTTATCGGGGCCCTGGAATTAAAAAGGGACTTGAAATTTTAAACAAAGTAAAAGAAACTTTCCATGTTCCCCTATTAAGTGATGTGCATTCTGTTGAAGAAATAAAGATTGCTAAAGATGTCCTTGATGTTATTCAAATACCTGCCTTTTTATGTAGACAGACTGACCTAATTGTAGAGGCAGGCAGAACAGGAAAACCTGTAAATGTTAAAAAGGGACAGTTTCTTGCACCATGGGATGTATCAAACATAATTGAAAAAATTAAATCCACAGGAAATGAAAAAATAATCATTACTGAAAGGGGAACAACATTCGGCTACAACAATCTTGTTGTAGATTTCAGAAGTTTTCCAATAATTCGTTCAATGGGAGTCTTTTTTGTATTTGATGCAACTCACTCTGTTCAGCTTCCCGGTGGAGCTGGTGTATGTTCCTCTGGACAAAAAGAATTTATACCATACTTAAGCAGAGCAGCCGTTGCCTGTGGGGTTGATGGATTATTTTTTGAAGTCCATCCTGAACCAGATAAAGCCCTCTGCGACGGTCCAAATATGTTTTCCTTAAAGGACTTCGAAAGCCTCCTTCAATCACTTATTGAAATTTATAAAGTAGCAAAAATTTTTTATTAAAAAATAATACCATAAAATGGCAAAGTTTACATTAAGTATTAAGTGGGTTTCCATAATGATTACTCTTATTTTGGTTGGTACTATCTCAATAAGTAACTATCTTTTTTCTTTGCATTTTTATAGAAATTCTCTGGATAAAAATATTTCCATTGTCACTTCTCTATTTAAAGCTGAAGTAGAAAACTTTATTAACCCTGTTGAAACTTTTTTATATAACATTCAAACATTAACATGCTGTAAAATTTTAGATTTTAATGATGTTGAAAAAACAAATAAATTTTTAATGGAATTTATGAAAAAGTATCCCCAAGTAACATCAATCAACTATGGAGACGGTAAAGGAAATGGTTATCTGATTTTAAATGACAGAGGAAATTGGCTAAATAGAATAAAAAAATCAGAGAACAAAGGATTTGTAGTTTGGAATACTTTAAACAATGATGGGGAAATAATAAGTAAAAGAATTGAAAAAGATGACTATGACCCAAGAAAAACAGAATGGTATAGACAGGCTTACACGGCTAATGATATTCAGTGGAGCAAAGAATATCTATTCAGGACAACAAAAGACCCCGGAATAACAGCCTCATTACTTTTATGTAGCGAATCAAATGAAGTCGTTGGTATGGACCTTATGATAAAGGATATATCTTTATTCTTAGATAAGACCAAACAAAAAATTCATGAACAGGCAAAGCTATATCTTATTTCAAATGGTATAGACTTAATTGCATTTTCAAATGAAATAACTGCAATGACTGGTAAGATTTATCAACTTAATGAAAAAGAATTTCCCTTGCTTTATAAAGCGTTATTTTCAATTAAGAGTGCAAAATTATATGAAATTAATTTTGATAATCAAAAGTGGCTTGTGAAAATTGAAAAATGGAAAATTAGAAATAAAGAACTTACATTGGTTAACTTAATCCCCTATTCGGTCCTAACAAAAGATCTTAATTTATATCTTTTTTATCAGATTATTGCTACCATTATTATTTCATTGATTACAATTATCTATGTAAACAAAAAATATATGGAACCTATTATTAACATATCAAACCAGACAGCAAATCTTGGAGCAAAAGAATTAATTTTCCCAAAGGAATCAAAAAGAACCGATGAGATAGGTTATTTAAGCAGAGCAGTCTCTGATGCTTCAAAGAAGATATTAGAGGCTAAAGAAAATGAAAAAAAATTCAGGAAATAAAGCATTTTGAAAGCATTAAACGTTCTCTTGGTGAAATGGTTCATAGATTTAAAGATTTAATCAATGTAATTCATGGATTTGCATCAATTGCTCAATCAAAGGTTTCAAATGATTTTACCAAAAATGCCCTTGACCAAATTATAAATGCTTCAAAGAGAGCAATATATCTTACTAAAGAAATTTTAACCTTAACAGGAGAAAGAAAATATGAAATGAAAGATAGTGATCTCAATAAAATTATTTTATCTATGAAGACCACTATTCAAGCTTTAGTTGGAGAAAACATAAAAGTAATTTATGATCTTTTTAAAGATTCTCTTAAAGTTAATCTTGATATAAGAGCCTTTGATGAAATCATGACAAATTTAATTTTAAATGCAAAAGAAGCAATGCCAGAAGGTGGAATAATAAAAATAAAAACTGAAAAAATCTCAGTTCAAGAAAAACAATATGCGCTTCTTTCATTGTCAGATACAGGAGCTGGAATGAATGAGGAAACAAAACAAAGAATATTTGAACCATTTTTTACAACAAAAGGAACAAAGGGAACTGGACTGGGACTTCCAATTGTATATCGAATTATAAATGACCACAAAGGATATATTGAGGTTGAAAGTGAATTAGGCAAAGGAACAACCTTTAAGATTTATTTACCCATTATTGATAATGGTTTATAAATTCTTTAAAACTAATTTTACAGCTTCTTCAGCGCTCTCCACTTCAATAACTCCTGGTATTCTCCAGGTTTTAATACCAATTACCTTTTTACCTGTTTTCAATGCTAATGCTATTTCACTTAGAGTTCCATATTCTCCACCAATTGCAATTAATATATCAGAGGCTCTTACTATTAAAGCATTGCGCATCTCTCCCATTCCTGTAGGAATAGGTATTTTTATATAAGGGTTGGCATCTTCTTTTTTTCCTGTTGGTAATAATCCTATTGTGATGCCACCTTCATGAAAAGCTCCTTTAGCAGAAGCTTCCATTACACCACCGAGTCCACCGTTAATTAATATTAATCCCTTTTTTGCAAGAAGGCTTCCTACTTTTTCTGCTATTTTTAATAATTCTTCTTCTGCTCTGCCTGCTCCAATAACACCAACAATTTTCATTTAAGTTCCACCACAGTTACAGCATCTCCGCCTTCATCGGGATTACCCCGCCTGTAATCCTTAACTACAGGATGCTCTTTTAAATATTGTCTCACTGCGTCTCTAAGAAAACCCTTCCCTATGCCATGTATTATTAATCCTTGATTAACTTCATTAATGGATAAGTCATTCAAAAATCTTTCTATAATTGAAATCGCTTCGTCTACTCTCATTCCTCGAATATCAATTTTTTTCATTAAAGATTCTTCATTATTTTTAATTGGTTTATAATAAATGAAACTTTCGGTTGTATCAGAAAGAGAATATTTTTCAAGTTCACTTAGTTCAGCATCTATCTGAACTTTATCTGTCTGAATTTTAGCCCTTCCATCTTCTATATTTATTACTTTACCGGTAAGATTTAGATTCCTTATCTTTACAATATCTCCTGTTTTTATGTCTGATTGTATTTGGGAGGTTTGATTAGTAAACTGCTTTGCAATCTCATAAACCTTTCTTGATATATCTTTAAGTTCCTTTTTATCTGCCTTTTTTGCTTGTTCGTAGAGAAAATTGATCTGTCTTTTTATATCATTAATAATCTTTTGAGCTTCCTTCTTTGCTTCCTCAACAATTTTGGTTTTTTTAAGATTTGCCTCCTCTAAAGCCTTTTCTAATTTTTTCCTTTCATTATTTAAATCTTGCTTTAATAGCTCAAGCTCTTCGAGTTTTTCTTCATAATGTTTCTTTAAATTTTCAAGTTTATTCATTAGATCATAAATTCTAAGATCCTCTGTTCCTCTAAGTTCGTAGGCTTTCTTGATAATTCTTTCAGGAAAACCGTATTTTTTTGCAACTTCCAAAGCATAGGAAGGTCTGAGATTACCGATACTTAGTTTATATAAAGGGGTCATTGTATGTTCATCAAAAAGCATTGCTGCAATCTCCATTCTTTCATGGCTTGCTGCATATAACTTGACTTTACTAAGGTGAGTTGTAACAATGGTAAAACTTCCCCTTTCATTTAACTCTTCAAGAATTGCACAAGCTAAAGCTGAACCCTCCTCAGGATCTGTGTTTGTTCCTATTTCATCGAGTAATACAAGACTCATATAATCTGCCTTTTCAACTATTTCTGTTAAAGTTACAATATGGGAGGCAAAGCTTGAAAGATGCTCTTCTATAGAGCCTTCGTGATAAAAATCCACATATAGGCTTTTTACAAAAGGAATCGAAGAAGATGGACTCGCTGGAATAGGTAATCCAGCATTAGATAGGGCAGTTAAGAGTCCTATTGTTTTCAAAGTAACGGTTTTACCACCTGCATTTGGACCGGTGATTACAAGAAGTTTCTTATCCATAAGTTCAAGATCAAGGGGTACAACTTCTTTAGTGGAAAGCATAAGAATCGGATGCTTGGCATTTATTAGTCTTATATATCTTTCTTCAGTAATTTGAGGAATATGGGCATTAAATATTTGAGAATATTTGTATATTGCTTTCATTTTATCGAGATAAACAAGAAGTTGAAATTCTCTCTCAAGACTATCACTAATTTGATGAACCTCTAAGGAAATCTCTTTGAAAATTCTAATTTCCTCGAGTCTTTCTTCAACTAATAATTCCTCAAGTTTTTTAGATAGTGTTGAAATTTCTTCTGGCTCAATGAAAGCAGTTTCTCCTGAACGGGATACATCATGGAGGATTCCCTTAATCTGTCCCTTTGAGTCCATTCTGACTGGAATAACCCATCTATTATTTCTTTTTGTAATGAAATTATCTTGAAGAAAAATCTTTATATCCTGTCTATTTATAAATTCTTCAAGCTTATTTTTTATTCTTTCTTCTGTAATTTTTATTTGTTTTCTTATGTACTTTAGCATTGGAGAAGCTGTATCAAGGATATTGCCATCTTCATCAACAGTATTTTCAAGTCTTTCAAGTAGATAAGGTTGACCAACAGAAATATGATTCCCTAAAATCTCTCTAATTTTTTTACTTAGACTTTGAAAATTCAATAAATCATCAATAAAAGGTAATATTCTATCTAAAACTCTTAAAAACTTTAGCAGAGAAGTCAATTCTATAGATTCAAAAAAAACACCTTCTATTTTGGCTTTTTGTAGAAGAGGGAATATATTTGGAAAGGAGGAGATTGGAATATCTCCTCCTTTGTCAAAAAATTCTTTTATCTCTGAAAATTCCTGTAACGCACCTTTTGATTGTTCAAAATTTTCAAAGGGATAAATTTTTCTGATATATTCTTTCGTTGCCTCTGAATTGGATAAATCTTCAATTAATGCGATAACTTTAAAATAATCTAAATCCTGAAGAACCCTCTCTTCAATCAATCAAACTTCTCCAGAAGCTTTTTCTTTTTTTCATCTATCATCTTGGAGAGTTTTTCAATTTGCGTTAAAATTTCTTTTTTTGCATCAGAACCTAATTCTTGTCCCCTTTCTTTAATATCTCTAATTTTTTCCTTTAACATATCTGATAGCTCTTCAATTTCCTCATAAAGGTCTTCTGCCGCTCTTACAGTTTTTTTCTTAAATTCCTTTGCTTTCTTTTTGATATCTTTTCTTGTCTCCTCTCCTGATTTTGGTGCATAAAGTAATGCAAAGGCTGCTCCAATAAGACCTCCTAAAAGAAAGGCTGCTAAAATTTTTCCTTCTTCTCTCATTTTAAGCCTCCGTAAAAGTTATTTTTTTAATTTTAACACTTTAATATTGTATAATTAAAGAAAAAAAGGAGGTTTATATGCTTTCTAAGATTCCCTTTTCAATGGAAAATTTAGAATCAGAGGATATTAACAGACAGATATTAAGAATAGGACTTATTGCTGAGCTTGATGCTATCAATCTCTATGAACAGCTTGCTTCATTAACAAATGATGAGAAAATTAAAGCAATTTTTCTTGATATTGCAAGAGAAGAAAAAACCCATGTCGGTGAATTTCTGACTTTGCTTCTTATGAATGATGAAGAACAGGAAGATGAACTTGAAGAGGGAAGAGAAGAAGTTGAAGAATTATTTGAGGAAGAGGAAGAAAAATAGTTAAAAAGATAGAATTACTAAAACTGAATATAATAAATAAAAAGAACCTGAAAAAATTAAGGTAAGAGGGGAAATCTTTTTTCTAATAAAGATTTCCCCCAACACTATCAAGCCAGCTAATATAGCCAAACAGGCACTTAACAATGCATAACCTGTAATATTCCATTCAGTAAAAATAATTCCGACAGATACTGGAAAAGTTGATTGAAAGACCATAGCTCCTGTCACATTTCCCATTGCAAGAGTATCTCTTCCTCTGAATGTCCATGTTGCAGAGTTAAATTTTTCTGGAAGCTCTGTAGCAACTGGTGCAACTAAAAGAGCAAATAATAGGGGGTCAAAACCGAATTGAATGGAAAGATGTTGAAGGGATGAAACAAATCCATGGGCACCCTTGATCATTATCCCTAAAGCAAGTAAAACCTGTATTAATGAAAAAAAAGTCTTAAACCTACTTATTGGAACTATCTTACCAAAAATTTTTTCAAGGTATAGTTTTTCTTCATGTAGAATTTCACTACTTTCGCTTTTAAATGTTACATATAAATACGCTATGTATCCGAAAACAAGTAAGAAAGCAACTATTATATGTTGTTTTATAAACATAGGGAGAAAAATTCCCGATGAATACATGACCAGAAAAAACATCAAATCTCTTTTTACTGTTGTATTCTCTACTTCAAAAGTAAAGGCTCTTCTTTTGAAAATGTGAGCTATTAGAACAGTCAAACCAATCATTAAAAATGCCAAAGTAGCAAGCATAAAAGGTGCACCTAATATTGCACCAATGCCTATACTGTGGGCTGATTCTCCTTTATGTAAAAATATTGCAACCATTGGAAGAATTGTCTCAGGAAGGGCTGTTCCTACTGCAGCAAGTATGCTTCCAGTAACTGCTTGACTTAAAGAAAGTCTTTTTCCAAATACCTCAACTCCATTTGTGAAAACCTCAGCACTAAGCAATATCAACAATAAATTAAAAATCAGTAGAAAAATATCCTCAGTCATGTATAAAATTATAATCTAATCTTGAATATATATACAACTTTTGGAGGTGCAAGGTGGAATCATTAACAAAGCTAAAACTTAGTAACAATGCCATAGAAGTATTAAAAAGAAGATATCTGAAAAAAGACGAAGAAGGCAACATTATAGAGACACCGGAAGAATTATTTCGTCGCGTAGCAACAGCCATTGCTCAAATTGATGCGTTATATGGTAAATCTGAAAAGGAAGTAAATAAAACAAAAGAAGAATTTTACGAGCTTATGACTTCACTTCTATTCTTACCTAATTCACCTACTCTTATGAATGCGGGTACTCCTCTTGGTCAACTTTCTGCCTGTTTTGTCTTACCCGTTGAAGACTCGATGGAAGGTATTTTTGATGCAGTAAAATATGCTGCAATTATTCATAAATCTGGAGGAGGTACAGGGTTTAGCTTTTCCCGATTAAGACCAAAGGGAGATGTTGTAGGTTCAACAAAGGGAATTAGTTCAGGACCTGTTTCCTTTATGAGTGTATTTGATTCAGCAACAGAGGCTGTAAAACAGGGTGGACGAAGAAGAGGAGCAAATATGGGACTTTTAAGAGTTGACCATCCTGATATTTTAGAGTTTATAACCTGTAAAGATGACCTTACAAGGTTTACGAACTTTAATATCTCTGTTGGACTTACTGAAGATTTTATGAAAGCAGTTATAAATGATGAAGAATATGAACTAATAAATCCCCGAACAGGTAAACTCCAGAGAAAAATTAAAGCAAAGGAAGTCTTTGATCTTATAGTTCATCAGGCATGGAAAAACGGAGAACCAGGAATTGTATTCCTTGACAGAATTAATGCTTCAAACCCCACACCACAACTTGGTGAAATTGAGGCAACAAATCCCTGTGGAGAACAACCTCTGCTACCTTATGAATCCTGCAATCTTGGTTCTATAAATCTTGCAAAAATGGTAAAGAATGGATCTGTAGACTGGGAACTTCTTAAAAGTGTTGTATGGAAAGCAGTTCATTTTCTTGATAATGTAATAGATGCAAATAAATATCCATTGCCTTTAATAGAAAAAAACACTAAGGCAAACAGAAAAATCGGACTTGGTGTTATGGGTTGGGCAGACATGCTACTGCAGTTAAAAATTCCTTACAACTCAAAAGAAGCCCTTACTTTAGCAGAAGAATTAATGAAATTTATACTTAATGAAGGTAGACTCGCTTCTCAGGAACTTGCAATACAAAGAGGTACCTTCCCCAATTATGAAAAAAGCATATACTATAATAAGATGCCTCTTAGAAATGCAACAATAACTACCATTGCACCAACAGGAACACTAAGCATCATTGCAGGCTGTTCTTCAGGAATAGAACCTCTCTTTGCCATATGTTTTGCGAGAAATGTAATGGATGGAACACGTCTTGTAGAGGTCAATCCCTATTTCAAAGAAGAAATGGAAAAAAGAGGGCTTTGGTCTGAGACTCTGGCTGAAAGAATAGCTGAGACAGGTTCAATTCAAGGGATAAAAGATATTCCTGAAGAAATCAAAAAAATATTTGTAACTGCCCATGAAATTTCTCCTTTAGATCATGTTCGTATGCAAGCTGCCTTTCAGCAATATGTTGACAATGCAGTCAGTAAAACAGTAAATCTTCCAAATAATGCCACAGAAGATGATGTAAGGGAAGTTTATCTTCTTGCCTATAGACTTGGATGTAAGGGTGTTACTGTCTATAGAGATGGTTCAAGACAGGGACAAGTTATTCAGAAAGGTAAAACGGAAGGACATTTTATCCCATTAAAACCAAGGAAAAGACCAGAGGTTCTAAAAGGTGTTACAAGATTAATGAAAACAGGCTGTGGAAATCTTTATGTTACAATAAATAAAGACAAAGATGACAAACCCTTTGAAGTTTTTACAAATATTGGAAAAGCAGGCGGATGTGCTGCTTCTCAGGCAGAAGCCATTGGAAGACTTATATCTTTGGCATTAAGAAGTGGAATAGAGCCTCAGGAGATAGTAAAACAACTTAAAGGTATATCCTGTCACTCTCCTGTATGGGCAAGTAATGGAAAAATAACAAGCTGTTCCGATGCTATTGCTAAAGCAATAGAATCTGAAATTAGAGGAGTAAAAGGGCAAACAGAAGTTCAAGAACAAAAAAAGTCAGATATTGAATTTGTTCACTACGGAGCATGTCCTGAATGTGGAAGTTCCCTTTCCTATGAAGAAGGATGCGTAATTTGTCATAGTTGCGGTTTCACTAAATGTAGCTAAGAGTAATACCATGAAAACAAAGAGAGAACTAATAATAGTAGGTGATAGGGTTTTAATTGAACCTGACGATAAAATAGATAAAACAACATCAGGGCTTTTTTTGCCTCCTACGGTCAAAGAAAAGGATAAAATCATGACTGGTAGAATTATTAAAGTTGGTCCAGGTTATCCAGTTAATGACCCTTCTGCCATTCTTGAAGAGCCATGGAAAGGAACAACTTCTGAATCAATTAGATACATACCTTTACAGGCTCAGGAAGGAGACTATGCCTTCTTTCTAAAAGATGCTGTAATAGAAATAGAATTTGAGGAAAAAAAGTATCTAATAGTCCCTCACTCTGCTTTAGTAGCTTTAATAAGAACAAGTATAGTTGAAGACGACAATGATAGAAGATTTTAAATCCTCTGATACTTGGCGAGTATTCCGAATACAGTCTGAGCTTGTTGAAGGCTTTGAAACCCTTCATGGAATAGGTCCTGCAGTTTCCATATTTGGAAGTGCCCGTTTGACAGAGGAAAGTTTTTACTACCAAGAAGCCTTCAAAGTTGCAAAATTACTTAGTCAGACAGGTTTCTCAATAATTACAGGTGGCGGTCCCGGGATAATGGAAGCAGCGAATAAGGGTGCAAAATTAGGAAAAGGGAAATCTATTGGTTTAAATATTGAACTACCTCATGAACAACATCCTAATAAATATCTTGATATATCTTTGAATTTTAGATACTTTTTTGTTAGAAAGCTTATGTTTATAAAATACTCCATCGGTTTTGTTATTTTCCCGGGAGGTTTTGGAACTCTTGATGAGCTTTTTGAAGCCCTAACCCTTGTTCAAACAGGTAAAATTATTTCATTTCCTATAATTCTTTATGGATCTGAGTACTGGAAGGGATTACTTGACTGGCTTAAAAATTCGCCTAAAAATCTTGGTGCAATAAGTCTTGATGATTTTAAATATTTCGAAATCATTGACAATCCTGAAGCTGTAAGTGGATATCTTAAAAATTATCTTACAAGGCTTGGAGTTGATTTTCCAAATCCCTATGAATGATGTTTAATTTAAAAAAATTTAATCAATCAGAAATAGAAAAAATCATCAAAAAGGAAAAACTTCCTTCCTACAGAGGAAAACAACTAATGCAATGGATTTATAAAAAATTTGCCACCTCAATTGACGAAATTACTGAATGGCCTAAGTCCCTAAGATTAAATTTTTCTCAAAAATACTATATTGGAAATATTAAACTCATAGAAAGAAAAATAAGCAGTGATGGTACAGAAAAATTTTTATGGGAATTAGAAGACAATGAAAAAATAGAAAGTGTAATAATTCCTGATAAAGAGCGACTTACTTTATGTATATCAAGTCAGGTTGGATGTCCCCTTAAGTGTAAGTTTTGTCTTACAGGTAAAATCGGTTTCAGGAGAAATCTTAATACTTGGGAAATAGTTGATCAATTTATTCAAGTTAGTAAACTAATAAAGACTAAAGACTCCGAAGAAAGAAAAATCACCAACATAGTTTTTATGGGCATGGGTGAGCCTCTTTTAAATTTTGATAATTTTGTTGAAGCATTGTGGAGATTTAAAAATTTAATTGAGTTTTCACCCCGTAGAATTACACTTTCAACAGTTGGAATCGTTCCTGCACTTAAAGAACTTCCCCAAAAAGCTCCTCCTATAAAACTTGCAATTTCATTGAATGCAACCGATGAAAAAACAAGAAGCCTTCTTATGCCAATAAATAAAAAATATCCACTCCATGAATTGTTAAAAACTCTAAGAGAATACCCTCTTAAACCAAGACAAAGAATAACCTTTGAGTATGTAATGCTTAAAGGAATAAATTCTTCTGAAGAAGATGCTTTTAGACTATCCCAAATACTAAAGGGAATACCATCAAAAATAAATCTTATTCCCTTTAATCCATGGGAAGGATGCGAATTTAGAAAACCCGATGAACCTGAAATACTAAAATTTCAGGAAATACTTGCATCAAAAGGTTACTCTGTGTTTATCAGAAAAAGTAAGGGCACAGATATACTCGCAGCTTGTGGGCAATTAAAAGCTTTGTATATTTACAATCTATCTTAATTTTTGTGTTATATTTTATTATAGTTTATAGTTTAATGTGATTTTTTATTTATGGTGTTTTTAATTAATAAACTTATAAAACAAGTAAAAAGATTAATTATAGCAATAATCGGTTTTACATTACTATTAATTGGAATTGCAATGTTAGTTTTACCTGGACCTGCTTTTTTGGTTATACCACTTGGATTGGGAATTCTAGCCATAGAATTTTCATGGGCTCGAAGGTTATTAGCTAAGATACAAACAAAACTAAAAAAAAGAAAAAAATTAAATTAATCAGAAGGATAGCACTTTGAAAGGATTAGAAAGGTTGATAATTCTATGGATTGGTATCTAAAAAGCGTTGATGAAACAATTACATTATTAAACTCCTCTCTTAATGGTCTTTCATCTCAAGAGGCTCAAAAAAGACTTCAAGAATATGGTCCTAATGAACTAAAAGAAAGAAAAAGAAAGACTCCTTTAATGATGTTTCTTAACCAATTCACGGATTTTTTGATAATAATTCTTATAGGAGCAGCAATTATTGCAGGAATAGTAGGTAAACCCACTGATGCAGCAGCTATAGTTGCAATAGTAGTTCTTAACGCTATCATAGGATTTATCCAGGAATACAAAGCAGAAGAAGCAATGGCTGCTCTCAAAAGGATGGCTGCGCCTTCATGTAATGTTTTAAGAGATGGAAAGATTACAACTGTTCCAGCTTCACAGATTGTTCCTGGCGATATTGTCTTACTTGAAGCAGGACAAATAGTGCCTGCAGATATGAGGTTAATAGATGTGGCAAATCTTAAGGTAGAGGAGGCAGCACTTACAGGTGAATCTGTTCCAGTAGAAAAAAGTACAGCTGTTCTTCATGAAAAACATCTTCCTATAGGTGACAGAAAAAATATGGTATACCAGGGAACATTGGTCACATACGGAAGAGGAACAGGCATTGTTGTAGCTACTGGCATGGAAACAGAACTTGGAAAGGTCGCAACTATGCTTCAGGAAGAAAAAGATTCAAAGACTCCTCTACAACAGCGACTTGCGATTTTCGGTAAGAAATTAGCGATTGCAATCATAGTTATATGTGCTATTGTATTTGTTGCTGGATTAATAAGAGGTGAACCTTTAGTTTTAATGCTTCTTACAGCCATAAGTCTCGCAGTAGCTGCGATACCTGAGGCATTGCCTGCTGTAATAACTATAGCCCTCGCTCTTGGAGCAAAAAAAATGGTTAAACTTAATGCACTCATAAGAAAGCTTCCTGCTGTTGAAACTTTAGGATCTGTAACATACATCTGTTCTGATAAAACAGGAACTCTTACATTGAATAAAATGACTGTAGAAGAGATTTATGTTGATGGAAAAGTTATTAGGTTAGGGGCAGACATAGATATAGGTGTGGAAAGACAGAAAGATTTACCCTTTAACTACCTTATGGTTGCTCTTGCATTAAGCAATGATGCTAAAATGGATTTGAAGGGCAATATATTAGGAGATCCTACCGAGATAGCACTCTATAAAACTGCAAAACAGAATGGTTTTGATAAAGAAGAGCTTCAAAATATTTTTCCCCGTGTTGCAGAAATTCCTTTTGACTCAGACAGAAAGTGCATGACAACCATCCATAGTGTGAATTCTCAGCATTATTTCAAGACTAATTTTATTTCTTTCACAAAAGGTGCGATAGAAAATCTCCTTGAGAGAGCTGACTATGTATTAACATCTGATGGTACTAAATCAATTGATAAGAAAGAAATACACAGGATAAGTGATAAAATGGCAGCTGATGGATTAAGGGTGTTGTGTATTGCAATGAAAGAATGGGATTCTTTGCCTGATAATATCTCACCAGAAACTGTAGAAACAGGACTCACTATTTTAGGACTCGTTGGAATGATGGATCCACCAAGACCAGAGGCAGTAGAGGCAGTAAGACAATGTATAACAGCTGGAATCAAGCCTGTAATGATCACAGGAGACCATCCACTAACTGCAAAGGCTATAGCTAAAAGGCTTGGTATAATTGATGATTCTGTTAAGACAATTATTACTGGAAGAGAACTTGATAGAATTCCTCCAGATGAATTTAAAGAAATGGTAGAACGTATAAGAGTATATGCAAGAGTTGCACCTGAACAAAAACTCAAAATAGTTAAAGCTCTTCAGGAGAAAGGACAGTTTGTCGCCATGACAGGAGATGGTGTAAATGATGCTCCAGCACTCAAAAGAGCAAATATTGGAGTTGCAATGGGTATTACGGGAACAGATGTTTCAAAAGAGGCTTCTTCCATGATACTTCTTGATGACAACTTTGCAACCATTGTTAAAGCAGTAAAGGAGGGAAGGCGTATTTATGATAATATACTTAAATTCATAAAATACTCAATGACTTCTAATGCTGGAACATTATGGGCTATTTTTCTTGCGCCTTTTTTTGGTCTTCCTCTTCCACTACTTCCAATTCAGATATTGTGGATGAATCTTCTCACTGACAGTTTACCTGGCCTTGCTCTTACTGCAGAACCTCCTGAAAGGAATATTATGAACAGACCACCAAGACATCCAGAGGAAGGAGTATTTTCACACGGTAGAGGCTTATTCATAATAAAATATGGACTGCTGATCGGGGTGACAGCTCTTTTATTTCAGGCATTTACTCTTAAAGAGGGAATGCCTTGGCAAACAATGGTATTTACTGCCTTAGTGATAGGAAGAATGGCTGTAGTCATGAGCGTCCGATCTGAGGAAGACTCTCTTTTTAAGACAGGTTTCTTCAAAAACCGCCCTCTTTTGGGAGCTATTGTTTTGACCATATTTCTTCAGATGGCTGTAGTGTATGTGCCATTTCTTAATCCAATATTCCACACTCAGCCTCTGACAATAAATGAATTGTTGCTTACACTTGCTCTATCATCTGTAGTATTTTTTGCAGTTGAGATTGAAAAATTTATAAATAGAAGAAAAAAGCCTAAAACTACTTAACTGCCTATATAAGCCTTCATGCACAAAAACAAAACTTTGTAACAGTCAATCAATGTTTACCCGAGTTTATCAACTTAATTTTGTAAGTTATTGAAATTATTGAATTTTATTTTTTGAAAATGTAAATTTTTGTACAACACAAAGGGTAACTCTTTGATTTTCTTTATCTTTTTATATTCTGAATTCTTCTTTGACTGTTAAATGGGCTGGTTCTGGTACTTTCATTGTTTTAAATAGGGCTTTTGCTACTTTATCCATCCTGTTCTTTAAATAGTATTCTTTCCCATCTATGCTAAACTCTGTAAGTGTAACACTTTGTAATGCTTCCTTTATTCTTTCTGTTGATACATCTTTGTTTAATGCAAACTCTAACATCCTCATAAATAAAAAGGAAAGAAAACATACTACCAGATGCCCCTTTATTCTTTTTTCTGTCCAGTGATATACAGGTCTTACCTCTATGGTGTGCTTCATTATTCTGAAAGATTCCTCTATCTTCCATAAACTATGATAAGCTGAAAGGATTTGTTCTGCACTAAGGTTTCTTCGGTTAAATAGATACTCCTCTAATTCTTCCTTGCTTTCTGCCAGTACATCTAATGCCCTGTATAGATGATTTATCCCTATACTTTCAAACCCTAAAAAATCCTTCCTGCTTTCATACATCCCAAGTTTGCTGTCTGAGGAAATCATATGCCTTGCTGTCATATAAAATACTGCCTGTGATAGATTAAATTGCTTCTTCTTTGACACCCTGCTGAAAAATTGATTAAACTGAAATTTATCCCAAAGCTTTTTTTATTAAACAATGACCATAATTGAGTACTCTTCCTTCTGATATTTTTGTAAGGTCAAACTGTTTCTCTGCACTTTCACCTAAAGCTCTTTTTGCAAGTTTTTTAAATGACTCGGTGTTAAGGAAATCTTCAAGCCTTCCAAGACTGAATAGATACTTGTGTCTTATTTTTCCAGATTCATCTCTGTAACCTTCTACAACATATACATAATCAATATTTTGGGCTGAACGGACAATTTTTAGGAACATGGAATAATTATACAGATAAATAGGGATAAAAGTTAATATGAAATTAAATAAAAATTAAAAAAAGTTATACAATAAGATTTAAAAATAAAAAGTCACATCAAGTAAAATCAAGGGTTTACAAGCCCAATTTGCCAAAATTTGACTCTAAGTTAATAAACTCAGGACGGGGCAAATAATATAAATATCTTTTAAATTTATGTTTAGCTTTTCTTCAGCCTCAATGTCTCCTTCATCATTAAAAGAAACTTTACATAATCAAAACCAAAATTCATAAGCTCTGTTTCATCCTTCTTAATTTTGTCAATTTTATCTTCAGGAACATCAAAAATTTGAAGAAACCTGCTTTCAAAAACAAATCTTCTGAAGGCATCGATATCATAACAGGCCATATAAAAAGCTTTTGCTTTATTTTCGTCAAGTTTATGAGCTTTAAGATTTCTTGTAAAGAAAAGCTCCTTCCAGCCTCTGTTCATATCATCGTAAAGGTCAACCCCCTGATCTTTTCTCCACTCTGCTACTGTCCATTCTTTTTCTTCATTAAAGCCCTTACAGTGAGGTTCTTTTACAAAAAAGTAATGCTCTTCTGTAATCCCATCTGTCATATCAAATTTTTTTAGGGAAGCCTGTCCAATGGGATAGTATCTACATGTAGCTGGCCTGTCCTCGTAAACAGAACATCCTGCTTCACATAGAAAGGGGCAGTTTTTTTCATCGTCATCATTTTTATTTAAAAAAACAAAGGGATATCCACTTTTAGGCTCAATAAATACATAGGTGTATTTCATTAAAAATTCACCTGAAGATATGCCAAATCTGTTTTTTAATCTCATTATGTCAAAGGGAGTAAGCATTATATCGATATTTTTACAACAGCTTTTGTAACAGGAAATCCCGGGATAGCAACGAAAATTAAACTTTGATTCTTCTGTTAGCTCCTCTGGAGCTATGGCATTAATGTTTAACATTATTCCTCCTCTTTAATTATTTTTAAATAAACTTTTCTTGTCCTTGGCCCATCAAACTCACAGAAAAATATACTCTGCCATTGTCCTAATAATAGATTCCCACTTTCTATTAAAACAATCACGGAAGAACCCACAAGAGTTGCTTTAATATGACTGTCTGCATTCCCTTCCATATGAAGATAACCTGCCTGAGAAGGGGCTATCTTTTTTAATGCATTTATTATATCCTTTTTTACTGAAGGGTCTGCTCCTTCATTTATTGTTATACCTGCTGTTGTGTGAGGAACATACAGATAACAAACTCCGTTTTTAACTCCACTATCTTTGACTGCCTTTTCAACTTCATCAGTAATATCTACAAACTCTTCCCTTGAAGAAGTTCTAACTGTGAAAGTTTTCATTATATTTTAAGCCTCCCTATTCTTTCTACTGCCTCTTTTATTCTTTCCTTAGGCTGAGTAAGAGCAAATCTTATGTATCCTTCTCCATACTCACCAAATCCAACTCCTGGGGTACATAAAACTTCTGCTTCTTTCAGAAGTTTTGCAACAAAATCTATTGAATTTGTTCCACGTGGAACTTTTACCCAGAGATAAAAGGTTGCCATAGGTTTTTGCAATTCAAATCCAACCTTTTTAAGTCCTTCATATAAAATATTTCTTCTTTCTTTGTATATGTCTCTTATTTCTCTTAAAATACTGTCATCTGTCTTAAGGGCTACTATGCTTGCCTCCTGAATTGCCTGAAAAACACCTGAATCAAGATTTGTTTTAACCTTTCCAAGTCCAGAAATAATATCTTTATTTCCTACTGCAAAGCCTATTCGCCATCCTGTCATATTATATGTCTTTGATAGAGAATGAAATTCCATACCAACCTCTTTAGCTCCATCTATTTGCATAAAACTAATTGGCTTTTCTTCATAGTAAACCTCTGAGTAAGCTGCATCATGGCATACAATAATATTGTATTTTTTAGCAAATTCAATAACCTTTTTATAAAAAATTTCACAAGCTACTGCACTGGTAGGATTATTAGGGTAGTTTATAAACATTAGTTTTGCTTTTTTTAATATATCTTCAGGGATTGAATCAATATCAGGCAAAAAATTATTTTCTTCTTTGAGATTCATAAAATAAGGAATTCCTCCAGCAAACTTTGTTCCAACAGGATAAACAGGGTATCCAGGAGAAGGAACAAGCACAATATCCCCAGGGTCAACAAAGGCAAGAGGAATATGACCAATTCCTTCCTTTGAACCAATTAGACTAAGAACCTCCTTTTCAGGGTCAAGATCAACATTAAATCTCTTCTTATACCAATCTGAAACAGCCTGTCTAAAAGACAACATTCCTTCATAGCTTGGATATCTATGGTGCTCTGGCTTTTCAACAGCTTTTTTCATTGCCTCTACAATATGGGTAGGGGTTGGGATATCGGGGTCGCCAATGCTTAAGTCAATTAGGTCAGCTCCTTTTGATAGAGCATCTTTTTTCATCTGGTCAATTGCTGCGAAAAGATATGGGGGTAAAGTTTTAATTCTCTCAGCATACTGAATCTCCATTCCTTAGCCTCCTTAGTAGAGTTTGTTTATTTAGTTTACAAAAAAACCTTCAATAATTCAAAATTTTATGTCATTTTTAATAATTTTAAGACTTTCTAAATGTTCCACGTGGAACAATTAGAAACAGCTAAAATTTGTTATAATTAATAAAAAACAAAAGAGAGGTAAATTCATGAATTTTGACCCAACTTATTTTTTCTGGATTTTTCTAATAATTATTGCATTGCAACCTGTAATAAGAAAAAAATTACTTGAAAATGCAAGAATAAAGCTAATAGCAGAAATTGAAAAACAACGTAATAGCAGGGTGATACTTCTTGTTCATAGACAGGAAACAATGAGTTTTCTCGGATTTCCAGTTATGCGTTATATAGATATCCATGATTCAGAAGAGGTATTACGTGCCATCCATTTAACTGACGATGAAACCCCTATAGATCTTGTTGTTCATACCCCTGGAGGATTAGCTATAGCAGCAACCCAAATTGCAAGAGCATTGTCAAAGCACAAGGGAAAAGTAACGGTCTTTGTTCCCCATTATGCAATGTCTGGTGGTACACTTATTGCTTTATCTGCCGATGAGATTGTCATGTGTGAACATGCTGTACTTGGACCCTTGGATCCTCAACTTGGTCAGTATTCAGCAGTCTCTTTATTAAGTGTTTTACAAAAAAAACCAATTAATGAAATTGATGATTCCACTCTTGTTCTTGCAGATCAGGCAGAAAAAGCAATTAGACAGATGAAAGAGATTATTGTTGAAATCCTTTCTAGAAAACATCCTGAAGTTAAAGCTAAAGAGATTGCTGAAAAATTGGTATCTGGAATGTGGACTCATGACTATCCTATAAGTGCTGAAAAGGCTAAAGAACTTGGTCTTCCTGTAAATACAAATATGCCTAAAGAAATACTTCTTCTTATGAACCTTTATCCACAACCTGTCAAACAATCAGTGGAATATATACCAGTAAGAAGAACAGGTAAGATACAATAGAATCATCTTTTCCAGAAAGCAGGTGTAAGTAGAATTAAAACCGTATAATATTCTAATCTTCCAGCGAGCATACAAAAAATCAGTATCCATTTACCTACAGGAGGAATAGAAAAATAATTACTCGTCGGACCTGCTTCTCCCAATGCAGGACCAACATTGTTCATGGCAGATACAACGGTTGATACTGCCGTAATTAAATCCAGCCCTGTTGCAGTCATTGCAATACTTGATATAGCACAAACAAAAAGGGCAAGAAAAACAAATCCCCATATACTTCCAAGAGTTTCCTTTGTCAAGAATTTATCATCTAATTTTAGGGCTATAACTGCCCTTGGATGGATTAGCTGATAAAATTCTCTATAAATCTGTTTTAGCATAAGATATATTCTTACCTGTTTAAGTCCTCCTGCTGTTGAACCTATCATGCCTCCTAAAAACATGATTAATAAAATAACCAACTGCGCAAAGGAACTCCATTTAAGATAATCAGCTGTGGCATATCCTGTGGTAGTCATTATAGATAAAACTTGAAAAATTGAGTATCTAAATGATTCTGAAATTGAATGATAATAATAATATAAGTGTATCGTTAAAAAGCTAACTACCACCAAAACTACAAAAAAATAAAATCGAAATTCAGCATTTTTTAGAATTTTTTGAGGTTTTCTGTTTATCAGATAAAAATAGAGAGAAAAATTTATAGCGCCAAGAAACATTCCAAGGCAAGCTATGTATTCAATTGCAGGATTATTAAAAAAAGCAATACTTGAATTTTTTGTGGAAAATCCTCCTGTGGAAATCGTTGTAAAGGCATGACAGATTGCATCATAAAAATCCATTCCACCAATAAAATAAAGGAAAGTTATAATTGTAGTAATACCGATGTAGATAAACCACAAAGACTTCGCGGTATCAATTATCCGAGGTCTTAATTTGTCAACACTTATTTCTGGCACTTCTGCCTTAAATAATTGCATTCCACCTGTTCCAATAATTGGTAGCACAGCAAGGGCAAAAACTATAATTCCCATACCACCTATCCATTGGGTCATACTTCTCCAGAAAAGAAGCCCAGCAGGCAGACTTTCCACATCCTTAAATATGCTTGCTCCTGTTGTTGTAAATCCCGACATAGATTCGAAAAAGGCATCAGTAAAGGAACTAACAGCTCCCGTAAATACATAGGGCAATGAACCAAAAAAAGCTACTCCTATCCAAGCAAAAGCTACTGTTATGAAAGCTTCTCTATACATCAACTCCTCGTATCTGTATTGTTTAGTTAGAGCAAGCATAACAGTGCCAGAAAAAAAAGTTATTAAAAAGGAAAGTCCGAAAGCAAGCGTATCTGATGAACGATTTATTATAGACACTCCAAGCGGTATTAACATAAAAATTGAAATAATAATTAAGATTATTCCGACTATATTAATGACTGTTTTAAAATTCATGTGAGAAGTTTTTCAATTTCTCTTATTGAATCTTTTAAAGCGAATATGATTAACTTATCTCTCTTACGAATGATATCATTTCCTGAAGGAATAATTATTTTGTCATCTCTTATAATTGCACCTAAAATAGAATTACGGGGAAATATTCCTTCTTTTAAAGTTCTTCCAACTATTGATGATCTATCAGTGACAACTATCTCTATAATTTCAGCTTTATTTTCAGCTATAGCGGTAAGAGATAAAACCTCTCCTCTCCTTAAGTATCTTAGAATTATACTTGCAGTAATTAATCTCGGAGACAAAACGGATTGTATTCCTAAGTTATGAGCAAGAGAGATATAATCAGTTCTATTGATAATAGAAATGACTTTCTTTACTCCAAGTTTTTTGGCAAGTAAAGATGCCATAATATTTAATTCATCATTATTTGAACAAGCAATATATATATCCATATTACTTATGTTTTCTTCAATCAAAAGTTGTTTATCTGCACCATCTCCATGTAAAATTAATGATTTACCAAGATGTTTACTTAAAAATTTGCATCTTTCAGCATCTTTTTCTATTATTTTTATATCTGCTCGGGTTTCCATCTTACTTGCAATATAATAACCTAATCTTCCTCCACCTAAAATCATTATTTTCTTAGCAGGCTTCCCTAAAACTCCCAGGCTTTGAGCTACCTCCTGAACTTGTTCTTTTGGAATAGGCATGTATACTATATCTCCTTCATGAATAAAATCTTCTCCAGTAGGAATTAGAACATTTTCATCTCTTTCAATAGCACCTATAATAAAATCTCTATTTAAAAAAGCTCTCAAAGATTTTAATTTTTTTCCTTTAATAAAACTATCTTGAGGGATTTTAAATCCTATTACTTTAATTTTTCCTTGTTCAAACTCTACTATTTCACTGGCAAAGGGATTTTCAATAAGTTTTGATACTGCCTCAGCGGCTTCAAGCTCTGGATTAATTGCAGGATCTATATCAAGATTGGCTTTACCTAAGAGTTCCTTATTGAAATAATAATCAGGATTTCTTATTCTTGCTATTTTTCTTTTTATATTAAACATTGCTTTTCCAAGAAGACAAGCAATCATATTAGTTTCATCGCTGTTTGTTACAGCAAGAAGCAAATCCGCTTTATCAGCTCCTGCTTCCTTAAAAGCTGAAGGATCACTTCCTTCTGCTTCTATTGTTGCTATATCGAGTTCTTCTGAAATTTTTCTAAGTCTATTCCCATCTCTATCAATTATTACAACATCTACGCCTTCATAAGTTAGAAACTTTGCAACCTGATATCCAACCTCTCCAGCTCCTACAATAATCACACGCATACAAAATCCTCTTTTTAATTTTTCTTCCTTTTATCTACTATTCTAACAGCTTTTCCTGGTACCCTTTGAATTGTTCCCTCTGGTACAACCTGAATTTTACTGTGAAAGCCTAAAAAGTCATATAATTCAAGGTCAAGATGTTCAAGCTCTTTTTGAGTTAATCCATTGTCAGCTTTTTCAACTATAATTGTCATTTCATCTTTTCCTTTTACTGTTTCTATAACAAGCTGATAATAGGGAGAAAGTCCCTTATATTTTAGTAAAATCTGTTCTACCTGTGAAGGATAGAAATTAACTCCCTTAACTTTAAGCATATCGTCTGTTCTTCCACGAATTCTGCTTATACGAACATGTGTTCTTCCACAATAACATTTCTCATAAGATAAAATGCTTGATATATCCCTTGTTCTGTATCTAATCAATGGAAGTCCTTCACGGGTAAGAGTTGTTATAAACATTTCACCTTCCTGTCCTTCTGGTAATGGTTCACCTGTATCAGGATTTATAATTTCAACAATGTAGTGGTCTTCCCATACATGAATTCCAGCTCTTGCGGAACAATCTATTCCGAGACCAACTCCACCTGTTTCTGTAAGTCCGATTATATCATAGGTTTTAACTCCCATTTCATCTTCAATTCTTTTTCTGTATTCATCTGACCATGTTTCAGCACCGAGTATGGCGACCTTGAGCTTAGTTTCTCTGAAATCAAAACCGCTCTCACGGGCAACTTCAATAAGCCTTGCAGGATATGATGCAATTGCTCCTATTGCTGTGACTTTAAGTTCTTTAATAAGCTTAAGCTGCATTAAAGACCTTCCTGCACCGGCTGGAACGATGAAAGATCCAAGTCTTTCAGCTCCATAATGAAAACCAAATCCGCCATTGAAAAGTCCAAAAGAAGGCATTATCTGAATTCTGTCCTTCTCAGTAAGTCCAGCACAGGCAAGGCATCTTGCCATAATTTCTCCCCATTGTTCTATATCTGCCTTCGTCATCGCATTTATAACAGGCACTCCTGTTGTTCCTGAACTCATATGCATTCTTGAGCACTCAGAAACATCTCTGGCAATATGCTCAAAGGGATAACAATCTCTTAATTCATCTTTTGTTGTAAAAGGAAGAAATTTTAAGTCATCAAGGTTTTTAAGTTCCTCAGGCTGAATGTGAATATATTTTTCTTTAAGTTTTGATTTTGAATTTTTAAGATATTTTAGGGTTTTTCTTAGTCTATTAAGCTGAATTTTTTCAATTTCTTCTCTTGGAAGAGTTTCTTGTTGAGGATTGAACATATTCATACCCCTTTTTAAATGATTCTTTATTTTGATTATCAAAAATTTTCAAAAAATCATCACAACTAAATAATGCTGTTTTCTTTACAAATATACCAAGTAAAAAGGTGTTGACATAACGCATTGGAACTGAAGATAAGGCTTTTTCTATCTCTTCACTGGTAAAAGTAAACACTTTGTCTCCAAAAGTTTTTGCATAATCCATCAAATCTTCACTTAAAAGTATCACTAAATCAGCACTACCTCTTCTGACAACCCCGCTTAATCCCTCACCAATCTTCATCTGTATTTCAACAGTACCACCTTTTTTAGCCATTCCTTTTATTTCAGTGGAACGAACCAGAAATCCCTTCATTGATGCTACTTGTGCAATCATCCTTGAAAAGAATATAACACCTTGTCCACCTTTACCAATAATTACAAGTTTCATCTGTCACCTACTATATCAGATTGATTGCCTTTGTTGGACATATATAGATACAACAACCACAACTTATACACAATGTTTTATCAATCATTGCCTTTGATGTTCCTTCATCAAAAACAATGGCAGGACACTCAAACTCATTAATACAAAATTTACATCCTTTACAAAGTTCTTCACTTATTTTTACAGATTTTTTAGGATTACTCTTGAGTCCTTCCTGTGTATTTATACAAAGATGCCTGAAAATCACAACAGCTGGCTCTTTCCTTTCCTTTAAAAATTTTTTTGCTTCCTTGATAATTGTTAAAGACTTTTCATAGTCATAGGGATCAGTTACTTCTAAAAAATTTATTCCTATGGATCTTACAATGTCTTCGATAACAATAGGTTTAAGAGATTCACCTAAAAAATTTTTGCTCGTTGAAAGAGTTTTCTGATTACCGGTCATAGCAACAGTTTGATTATCAAGAATAATAAGTAAAAAGGGGACTTGATAATGAACAGCATCTATTAATGGAGGAATCCCTGTATGAAAAAAGGTTGAATCACCAATTATTGAAACTATATCCTGATTTTTATTTCCTAATTCAAAGGTTTTACTAAATGCAAATCCTAAGGAAACGCTTGCTCCCATATTAAGTACTATATCAGTAATATTAAAATTAAGTGCAAGGGTGTAACAACCTATATCACCTGCATATATTGCTTTTTTACCGAAAACTTTTTTCACTTCATAAAGTGCTATTCTGTGACCGCATCCTGGACAAAGAGACGGTCTTTTAAGCGGTGGGATAGTAAAAATTTTTCTCTTTTTTATAAGCTTAAGATTTTCAAGAATTTCTTCACAAACTTCAGGAAGTAACTCCCCTTCTTTCGGAACAATTCCGTTTCTTCGTCCTTCTGTATTAAGTTGTAACTCAATTACTGGATAGGTCTCTTCAATAGAAACGATACGGCTGAAAGTTTTATTAATGTTAAGAATCTTCTCCTTATTTTGAGAAATTTCTCGGGACATTGAGTCCCTCGGAATGACAGAAAGTGTGGTATTCTGAGGAAGCGTAAGCGACATAAGAGTATCCCTTGACAAAGGATAGGGCATATCAAATTTTGCCAGTGTTACTTTATCCTGAAGAGAATGCTCTTCAATAAGTTCATATAAATAGGAAAATACAGCACCACTTGAAAGGATGAGAATATTTCCATTGAAAAATAGACGGGGTATATTTTCCTTTGTGATTTCGCCAATTTTTCTATTTAAAATTTTATGTAGTTCAAGTCTTTGTTTTGGTGTTGCAGCAAATCTGCTTAACTGTTTTGTCCATTCTTTAGATGTTTTAAAATATGGATTTAACTCTTGCTTTATTATCTGATCATCTACTTCTACCAAAGCTCTTCCATGAGAAATTCTTGTTGTACTTCTTAACATAACAGGGATACCGTACTTTTCACTTAATTGAATAGCTTTTTTGGAAAACTCAAAAGCTTCCTCAACAGTTGAAGGATCTAAAATAGGTATTTTTGCTGTCATCGCCATAAATCTACTGTCCTGTTCAGTCTGGGATGAATGAGGACCGGGGTCATCAACACTTATAACAACAAATCCAGCTACTGTTCCTACATAGGCAGAATTCATGAAAGGATCCATTGCAACATTAAGTCCTACCTGTTTCATTGTGACAGCACTTTTTATGTTTGCAAGACAGGCTCCGTAGGCGACTTCATAGGCAACCTTTTCATTGATTGCCCAATCAACATAGGCTTTAATCTCTTGATCCTTTATAATTTTTTGAGCGGTAGGGATAATTTCACTTGAAGGAGTTCCAGGATATCCCGTGATAAATCTTACTCCAGCATGAATTAATCCGTAGGCAATTGCCTCATTCCCAGAAAGATATAATTTTGACATCTATATATGATAAGAAAAATATAATTTCTAATGCAACGGGAAATTTTAACCAAGAAATCTTCTTATATAAGCTGCCTCTGTGAGAAGATCGGTAATAGATTGATTGAAACCATTTTTAATGATTTTTATAATCTGTGTAGTTTTTTCTCTGTGATTTAAATCAGGCTCATAGGAAATGTTTAATGAGTTAATCAATTCTATAGAGCTTATGATATTTTCTTTTAAATCTAAAGGTAAAATTTCAATGCACTTAGGATTAAAATACCGCATAGCTATTGAGAGATCAAATTCAATATTTTTGTAAATACTCTTGATTTTTTTAAGATCTTCTTTATTTAAAATGCTTAATCCTAATAATTCTGGAGGAAGTCCTATTGAGTAAGAGGCACAACAAAAAGATATAACCCTCGGAAGCCTTACACTTCCTATGCTTCTTGCATATCCAAAAAGTCCTACATGTAATTTTCTCATTCTTCGCTTTGGTACATATTTAGAAACTTCATTAATCAGAGGAGCAAGATATTCAACTTCTTTTCTATATTGTTCCGAAGTTTTTTCAATAAAAGATTTTGCCAATTTTTCATCAAAATCTTTTAGAGGAATTCTTACGAAATTTTTAATTTTTCTTATTGCCTCTATAACATGTTCAACGGGATTATCGTATTTAAAGGCTGACTGAACTGTAAAAGTTTCCACAGAGGAGTATTCTGATAAAACTTTTTCAACTGTATAGGGAGTCAAATTCCCTCTAAAAGGCGGAGATCCTGCTCCCAAAATTGGATATATATCTATTTCTTTTTCTTTAGATAGCATTTCTAATTTTTTTAATGCAATTTTATTAGCAAGAATAGCACTTATTACTCCGTAATTCATAGCAGGATCAGAACGAGCTAAAAAAACTCTTATATGACTCAAGCTTTTATTATTTAAATACTCAGAAACAATTTTATCGCAACTTAACATTGATGGAACATCTTCAAAAAGAGGAATTATATTTATTTCTTCTGGTAAAAATTTTCCTATCCATTCAGCCAGTGTTATATCATTGTCATACAATTTTTTAAACTGCCTTTCGTAAAGAAAGTTTTTGTAAAAGTAATAAATCCTGTCTAATTCTATAGCTGAAGTTGTAAGAGGCAAAATTACTTCAAAAACAGGAGGATAAGTTTCATCTTCATAAAAAATTTTTGCCACATCAAAAGACCGGGGAATGCTTTCTAATGTTTCTAAAAGAATTTTTGCTTCTTCCTTTTCAACAGCAGGATTGGGAACTCTTAAAGTAAGAAAAACATCTCTTCCAAGTCTTCTTTGTTTAAAAAAATAAGGATACTTAGTAAAAAGTTTTTTTACAACATAATTGTCAACTTCTTTTCCTTCGCTGTCCCACATTTGTTCACAGCATCCAAGATGGGAAAAGGCATAATAGGCTTCTTGAATCTCATCTTCTCCTGACATATCTGATGTCTCTGCAAAAAATGGAATAGAGACATTGTCCGGATGCTGAGTAGACATAACTTTTGGAATTTTTCTATTGCTCATAATTAAGTTTAATTATACCAAAAAATAGATTACCTGTGAAACCATTTTTTAATCTCATCCTTTGAAAAAAACTTTTTTAATGGTCTTCCATGGGGACAATGTTCTGGATCAGAAGTTTTTTCAAGTTCCTTTAGCAAAGATATAATTTCATAGGCATTTATCCTGTTATTTGCTCTTAGAGAAATATGGCATGCAACAGTGGCAGATATTTTTCTTTTAATATCAATAAAATCTGGCTTACTTGTCTCTTCCTTAAGAGTTACAGCAATGCTTTCAATTATTCCTGCAAGATCTGCATTTTTAAGAATATCTGGAATTGCTCTAATTATTATTGAGTTTTTTCCAAAATCCTCAGTTTCTATTCCAAGCTCATTAAGAATTTGAAGATTCTCTCTTATTACAATATAATCCTTTGAATCTAATTGAATAATTTGTGGAAAAACTAACCTAACAATTTGCTCATCCATTTTATTTAAAATTTTTTCAAAATTAACTCTTTCATGGGCAGCATGATAGTCAAGAAACAGTACTCCATCATACTTCTTTATAGCAACAATTGCATTATCCAGAGAGAAAAACTCTAAATTTTCTTGCCATAAAGCAGAAGTCTCCTTTTCAAACACATAACCCTGCATTACATAAGATGGATTTGAATCTATTTTCCATTCTTCCTTAGATTCTGACAAAATTAAAGGTTTAGAATCTGAATTTAACATTTTAAAAATAAGCTGATGAATTATTTGAGGTTTCTGAAATCTTACTTCTTTCTTTGTTGGATGAACATTAAAATCAACCTCTTCGGAAGGCATAGTTATAAAAATAAAAAACTGGGGATGATTGTGGTTAATTTGCAAAGCCTTGTATAAAGTTCCTGCAATTGAAGATTCTTTTACAGGTCTTTTATTTATAAAAATAAGCTGTTTTGATCGCCTACTTCTTGAAAGGTCTTCGATTCCTAAGAATAATTCAATTTTATAATTATCTTCGGAAATTGTTTTAAATTTAAGCATATCTAAAAATTCAGCACCAAAAACCTGGGCTATTCTCTCCCTTTTAGAATTTACTTGAGGAGTATTTAAGACTTCCTGTTCATCAATAAATAAACGAAAGGCAATTTCTGGATAGACAAGGCAGTAGTTTTGAACAGTATCAAGAATATGTGCTTTCTCAGTAAAAGAAGATTTAAGAAATTTCCTTCTAACTGGTGTATTAAAAAAAAGATCTGTAACTTCAATTGTAGTTCCCTTTGAAAAAGCAGGTTTTATATCAATTATTTTGCCGCCAACAATGTAGGCTTCTGTTCCAATATCCTCATCTTTTTGTTGAGTAATAATTCTTAATTTGCTTACCTGTGCTATTGAATAGAGAGCTTCTCCTCGAAATCCTAATGTTTTAATTTTGAAAAGATCTCTTTCATCTTTTATTTTACTTGTTGCGTGCCTTTGAAAAGCCAAAGAAACATCATCCTTTGAAATGCCCTCTCCGTCATCAATTATTTTTATCTGTGCCAATCCATACTCTTTTATATAAACATGAATTTGCTTTGCATTAGCATCAATGGCATTCTCAATAAGTTCCTTTACCACTGAGGCAGGTCTTTCTACTACTTCTCCAGCTGCTATTTTACCAATAAGATTTTCTGAAAGTATCCTGATCTTACCCATAAAATAATACTACCACCAGGGAGGATAGCCATATTCAAAATACCAAGGATGTGAACCATACCAAAACCATAGAGATGGCCGCCAGTAATAGCGATGATGATAGGGAACTCTTTTTTTCCATAAATAGGTTACCTGAGCTTCAATAAAAGGGAATTTATATGGCATTTCATCAATTTTACCTTCTTTAAGACCCCTGAATTTACCTACAACTGTTATAAGTCTTCCCTTTGAATAAACTGCACAGTCAAGAAAGTTTTTTGAAGTGGTTATAAATCTGCCCTCAGATAAATCTGTTTCAGTAGGATAACCGTCTCTGTCAAGGGGAAGATGAAGAATCTCAAAAACTGTTCCCTCTTGAGTATTAATACAATTTGTAATCCTTCCACCCCACAGAAGTGATACATCACGGTATTTTTCAGGATTGTTTTTTACTATAGAAAATGGCACATCTCTTAAAGCAGGAATATCCTTTAAAGGTTTAGGCAAAGTAGCACATCCAGATATTAAAAATAGAAAACAGATTAATATGTAGATTTTGAACTTCATACTTCATTATATCAATAATGTGTTAAAATAAAAAATTCTGAAAAAAGATCTATCGGAGGTAAAAATGAATAAAGTTCTAATGAAAGGTAATGAAGCCGTTGCAGAGGCTGCTGTTCAGGCAGGATTAAAATTTTATGCTGGATACCCCATTACCCCTCAAAATGAAATCCCTGAATATTTATCAAAGAGGTTGCCAGAAGTTGGTGGAGTCTTTATTCAAGCAGAAAGTGAAATTGCGGCAATAAATATGATTTATGGTGCCAGTGCCTGTGGTGTAAGAGTTATGACATCATCAAGCTCTCCTGGAATAAGTCTTAAATTAGAAGCAATATCCTATCTTGCAGCTGCTGAATTGCCTGCAGTTATTGTTAATATGATGCGTGGCGGACCAGGGCTTGGAAACATATCTGGAAGTCAGGCTGACTACTTTCAGGCTGTAAAAGGTGGTGGACATGGAGACTACCGTTTACTTGTATATGCTCCCTTTAGTGTTCAGGAACTCTGGGATTATACAATTCTTGCTTTTGAAAAGGCTGATGAATTAAGAACTCCTGTTATAATTCTTGGTGATGGTGTGATTGCTCAGATGATGGAGCCAGTTATACAGAGAATGCCTGAGTTAAAAAATTTTGATAAATCCTCATGGGCGCTCACAGGTGCAAAGGGAAGACCTTCTCGCATTATAAGAACCTTACTTATGGGTGAAGGCGAACTTGAAAAACATAATTGGAAGTTACAGGAAAAATATAAACAGTGGAAGGAAAAAGAGGTAAAATACGAAACATACTTTATTGATGATTCAGAAGTAGTTGTTGTTGCTTTCGGTTCTGCTGCAAGAATAGCTCTCTCTGCCATAAAAAAACTAAGACAGCAGGGAATTAAAATTGGGCTTTTAAGACCTGTTACCCTTTTCCCTTTCCCTGAAGAACTAATAAGACAGATTGCTCAGGAAATTGAAAGATTTATCGTTGTTGAGTTTAATGCAGGACAGATGGTTGAGGATGTTAAACTTGCTGTGAATGGAATGTCAGAGGTCTATTTCTATGGAAGACCTGGGGGAAACATTATAACAGCTGAAGATGTTTATGAAGCATTAAGCAATATGACAGCAAAAGAACAAGTTATGGCTAAAATATAATCTTTAATGAACAATGGGTGCTGAAAAAGTATTAATATCCTTTCTTGTCTTAGCTGTAACATTAGTTATTCTTTTAATTGTAAGAGCTGTTTTATTCAATATACTTCATCGATGGGCAGAAAGAACCCATACAGAGCTTGACAACCTAATTATAAGCACAATAAAGTTTCCTTCAATTCTATGGTGCATAGGAATATCTCTTTATATCGGAGTAGAAACATCGGAGATTCCAATAAAGTATTCTACTTATATTGTTAAATCAATCCATGTTTTAATAATTTTTTCAGTCACTGTTGCACTGGCTAATCTTGTAAGCAGGCTTTTAAGTAACTATATTCAAAATCAAAGAATTGCTGTTCAGTCAACAGGACTTCTTCATACAATTATAAAGGGAGCTATATATCTAATTGGCATAATAATCATTCTTAATATCTTTGGAATTTCCATTGCTCCTTTAATTACAGCTATGGGAATTGGTGGATTAGCAGTTGCTCTGGCACTCAAAGACACACTCTCAAATCTCTTTGCAGGAATCCATATTATGGCTGAAAAAACAATAAGAGTAGGTGATTTTATTCGCCTTGAAACAGGGCAGGAAGGATATGTAGAAGATATATCATGGAGAACAACAAGAATTAGAATGCTTCCTAACAACATGGTTATTATACCAAATAGTATGCTTGCACAGAGTGTAGTTATAAACTATCATCTTCCTGAAAAACGAATGTCCCTTCCAATCCCTGTAAGCGTAAGTTACTCAGAAGATCCTGAAAAAATTGAAAGAATACTGATTGAAGAGATTAAAAAAGCTGTACTGGAAATTCCAGGGCTTCTCAGTGAACCAGAACCAGTTGTAAGATTTATTCCAGGATTTGGAGAGAATTCTCTTGATTTTACAATTGTATGTCACATTGAAGATGTATCATATCAGTTTAATGTTCAAAATGAGATAAGAAAAAGAATCCTCAGAAGATTAAAGGAAGAAAATATTGAAATTCCATTGCCTCAAAGAGTTGTCTGGTTGAAAAAAGATTTATAGCACTTACTTTGCTCTTGGATGGTGTTTAAGATATTCCTTTTTAAGTCTATCCATGGAAACTTTAGTGTAAATCTGAGTAGTAGATATATCGCTGTGACCAAGCATTTTCTGAAGACTTCTTAAGTCAGCACCGCCTTCAAGCAAATGAGTTGCGAAACTGTGTCTTATCATATGAGGCGTAACCTCCACATTGGCAATTTTTCCCATTGCTTTGAGGTTTTGCCAGAATCTTTGCCTTGTCATTGACTGTCCACGATTATTGAGAAAAACATAATCAGAAGCTCTCTTTTTTAATAATTTCGGTCTTAAATGAATTAAATAATTTTTAATTCTTTCAATAGTTCTTTGAGCAATGGGAACAACTCTTTCTTTATCCCCTTTACCTTTAATCCTTATAAATCCTGCCTCAAAATTAATATCACTTAATTTTAATTTTACAAGCTCACTAACTCTTAATCCACCTGCGTACATAAGCTCAAGCATTGCAATATCTCTCAAGAAATATTTACTTTCAAGCATAACTGAAAGAAGCCTTTTTATCTCGTCAAACTCTAAAGCCTTTGGAAGCCTAAGCCACAGCTTTGGTGATTTAAGCCCTTCTGTTGGGTCATGTAGCATTTGATTTTCAAAAATCAAAAAACGGAAAAAGTGTTTTATCGTTGAAAGAACTCTTGCAATAGAGGCAGAACTATAACTTTTTTCTTTTAGTGTTAAAAGATAATTTGTGACATCATTTTTCTTACAGCTTAAGACAGAAATATTTTTCTCATTAAGAAATCTTAAAAATGCCTTCAGGTCATTCTCATAGGATTTTACCGTGTTTAATGAGAGAGCCTTTTCAGTAAGAAGATAATTAAGAAACTTTTTGACTGCTTCTGTATTTTCCATTATTTATAAACTCTTCAATACCCACCTGTGTTCGTAACATATCATAAAAAATCTTTCCAATATGAAATAAATTTTCCGTATCTGCCTTATTATAAGAGATTAAACGTTCAAGACTATCTATACTACCATTTAAATAGGCTTTCCACAGTCTTACAGCATCATATCCATTAAGTCCTTTAAGCTCGTCTTCTCTTTCAATCAGAAACATAGTTTCAAGTTTTTTCAGTCCCCCTTGAATTCCTAATCTTTTACCTGCAAAAAAGAGATCAAAATGGGGAATGTGTTCAATCTTTAAGTTAGGAAACTCCTTTTTCAAAAAGGGTATGTCAAAGATAGTACCATAAAAAGTAATTAAAAATTTGTGTTCGTTAATGGCTTCCTGAAGTGTCTCTTCCGTAAGATTTTCTCCTTTAACCAATGCTTTATATCCATTTACTGAATACAACCCAACAACAGTAACATATCCACCCTTTTCTGGTGTCAGCCCGCTTGTTTCTATGTCAAGACATACTGCCTCAGATATAAATTCTTCAAAAAGTCGCCAATGTTCTCTTTTTTTTAAATTTCTGGCAAAAAAATAGCAATCTTTACAAAGCAAAGCATCATAGGCTCGGCGGAGAAATTCATCATAATTTTTTTTCTTTTCCCATTCTATATCTAAAACTTCAACACAATTAAAAAAGTCTTCCCATGTAAGAACTCCTTGTCTCCAAAGCCTTCGCTCTCTTTTTTCTCCAATTCCATCAAGAAGTATAAAAGTATTTTTAATCATGTTTTTATTATATTAAGCTTGAGAAAATTTAGACAAGTTATAAAAAATTTTACTCGTGAGGCAAAAACATTTAAAATAAACATATGCAACTTAGAACACTTCTTTATGGAGAAGGAATTTTTGAAACAATACTTTGGCGTGGTAGAACAAAAAAACTTTATAGACATTATGAAAGGCTAAGGTCATCAGCTCAATTTTTCCAAATTCCTTGTCCAGATTTTGAAAGTTTCTGTAATTTTATTGAGGAAAAAACAGAAAATAGAAAAAATTTATATGTTAAGTTTTGTCTTCTTTCAAAGGGAGAAAGTCTTTTTTATGCAACACCGGAACAGTCAGAGGTTTTAATTATTGTAAAGGAATACAATCCTGTAAAAAAACCTCGAAGACTTTGTATATCAAATATTAAAAGACATAGTTCCGATCCTGTTATATATCATAAGACAATTAATTATCTTCAAAACATTCTTATAAAAAGACAAGCTCTTAAAAACGGATTTGACGATGCGATTATTCTTAATGAAAGGGATGAAATTACAGAATGCTCCTCTTCAAATATTTTACTTTTTAAAGATGATACGTTTTTTACGCCTTACAGAGAGTGTGGACTTTTACTTGGAACAACTTTAAAGACACTCATGGATAAATTTGAGATAAAAGAAGCAAAAATCAAAATTGAGGATTTATTTCGATATTCCGCTATTTTTATTTTAAATAGTTTAGTTGGTGTCCTACCAGTATGTAAAATAATGGATAAAGAATTTTCCTACGATGAAAATCTTATTAATTATCTAAACTCATTAATTGACGAGGAAAATAGTATCTAAATGCGTTTGATTCTTTCTGGAGAGTGGTTTAAAAAAAAAGGTTTTTATGAGGCTCATATTGAAAGTGTAAGTTTTTACAATAGTTTGTTGGATATTGGGGAAATACCTGCATTATCCTTTGTTGTTTTTTCCTTTGACCTTTCTGGTGAAACACTCAATTTGAATCTAAAAGAAACAGAATTTCCAAAGATTATAGTGATAAAAATTAAAAAAATTAAAAAACTCTTCGAAGTTAACAAAACACCGATATTTTTAAAATTAAAAAGTCAAACATTAAAGAATAGCGATTTTAAATTAGGTGTCTTAAAAATTAAAAATTTAATAAAGGAAGGAACTGTCTATCAAATAAACCTAACCAACAGATTTGACTTTTACCTTTCTGGCGATCCTTTAGCATTATTTTTAAATTTTTACACAAATCAGCCTGTTCCCTATGGATTCTATCTTGATTTAGATCAATTTTATATTATAAGTGGCTCAATGGAGCTTTTCCTTGAGAAAAAAGGTTTTATCCTAAAAAGTAAACCCATCAAAGGAACATCTAAAAATTTAAATTTTCTTAAATTAAGTGAAAAGGACAGAGCAGAAAATCTTATGATAACAGACATGATGAGAAACGACATTGGAAAGATTGCTCAAATTGGAAGTGTTAAAGTCACTGAGCTTTTTAAAATAAAAAAATACAGGACTCTTTATCAGATGTATTCAACTGTTGAAGGATTTTCAGAAAAATCAATTATTGATATAATAAAAGCAACCTTTCCACCTGCAAGCGTCACTGGAGCACCTAAAAGAAAAGCAGTAGAGATGATAGATAATCTTGAACCCCATGCTCGTGGATACTACTGCGGATGTGCAGGGATTGTAGAAAATGAAACAGATTTTACCCTTTCTGTACTAATAAGAACCGCGGTAGGAAAAGAAAATCATCTTTCTTACTATGCAGGTTGCGGTATTGTCTGGGATTCTAATCCCGAACAAGAACTTTCCGAGCTTTATTTAAAAGTTAAAGCTTTTTATAGCCCTTGTCATTCTCAAGTAAAAAATAAATAATTAAGTAGGAAAGCTTATTATGTAAACTCAGGTTGGAGACAAAACTGGAGAATTAATAAGGAGTAAAATGAAAATCTTACTGGCCATTGTATTTTCATTATTTATTTTGGCAAATGCAGCAGTAGCTCAGCAAAATGTAATTGTTCTTGCAACAACCACTTCAGTGGAAAACTCTGGATTACTCAGTCATATTTTACCATTATTTGAGAAAAAAACAGGTATCAAAGTCAAAGTTATTGCAAGGGGTACAGGTGCAGCAATTGAGATGGGTAAAAGAGGAGATGCAGATGTTGTTTTTGCCCATGCAAAGGAACTTGAGCTTGAAGCTTTAAAAAAGGGCTATTTTATAAACCGTCATGATGTTTGTTATAATGATTTTATTATTGTAGGACCTAAAAATGACCCAGCAAAAATAAAAGAAATTAAAAAATCAGTAGATGCCTTTAAAAGAATTGCTTTATCTCAGAGCTTTTTTATTTCAAGGGGAGATAAATCTGGAACTCATATGAAGGAATTATCATTGTGGCAGAGGGCAAAAATTGAACCAAAGGGACAAAAATGGTATCTTGAAGCAGGTCAGGGAATGGAAAAAACTTTAAGAATTGCAAATGAAAAACAGGCATATACACTTACTGACAGAGGAACATGGCTTGCAATAAAAGATAAGCATGACCTAACAATACTATTTCAGGGAGATCCTTTTCTATTTAATCAATACGGTGTTATGGCAGTAAATCCGCAAAAGCATAAACATGTAAAATATAAAGAAGCTATGGAGTTTGTAAACTGGATAATTTCAAAGGAAGGACAAAATGCCATAGCATCTTTTAAGGATAAATTCGGAAATCAACTTTTTATTCCTAATGCAAGATGAACCCTATTTTAGAATCCTTTAAACAGGCATTTTATCTTATTCTGCATCTTGATAGAGAACTTTTAGAGATAATACTTTTGTCTCTCAAAGTTTCAGGCACAGCTCTTGCAATTGCAACCCTAACAGGCTTTCCTGCGGGTGCATTGCTTGGATTAAAAAATTTTTTTGGTAGAAACGCGATTATAACATTGCTTAATACTTTCATGGGGTTGCCTCCTGTGGTTGTTGGATTATTTCTCTATCTTTTGCTTTCCAGAAGCGGTCCTCTTGGTTTTTTAAGTCTTCTTTATACTCCCTCTGCAATGATTATTGCTCAGAGCATTCTCGCATTTCCCATTGTGGCAGCAATTACCCATTCATCAATTGTTAAAGTAAATCCTACAGTAAAACTTGCAGCCAAAACTCTTGGAGCCACACCTTTTCAGATAGCTCTGACAATGATAAGAGAAACAAGATATGGAATAATGGCTGGAGTCTGTGCAGCACTTGGAAGAGTAATGGCTGAGGTTGGAGCAATACTTATTGTTGGAGGAAATATAGCAGGATACACCCGTGTAATGACAACTACTATTGCCCTTGAAACAGACAAAGGCAATTTTGAGCTTGCTATGGCTCTTGGGATAATACTTCTTTGTATTTCTTTCATAATAAACATTATCTTATTTTCTATTCAGAAAAAAGGAACAAAGGAGTCCAGCCAGTGGCTTTAAGTTTAATAATTTCAAATATTAAAAAATCTTACAAAGATAAAAAAGTTCTTGATGGTTGTTCCTTTTCATTTGAACAAAGCGGAGTATATGTTTTAATGGGACCAAATGGTTCAGGAAAATCAACTCTTTTAAGAATTTGCGCACTTTTAGAAAGTCCTGACGATGGTGAAATTATTTATTATGAAGACGGAAAAGTTGTTGAGAATAATCTAAATTTAAGAAGAAGGATTACACTACTATTGCCAAATATTGGAATTTTCAACACAACAGTTTTTAAAAATGTTGCCTATGGATTAAAAATAAGAGGGATGAATAAAGGAGAAATAAAAGAACGAGTTGAAAAAGCTCTTGATTTTGTTGGATTACTTCATAAAAAGAAGCAAAATGCTCTCAGTTTATCTAGCGGAGAAGCAAAAAGAATGGGGATTGCAAGAGCAATTGTTTTAGAGCCCGAATTTTTATTTCTTGATGAGCCAACAGCCTCAGTGGATCAGGAAAACACGGAAATAATTGAAAACATAATTACTCAGTTAAAACAAAGGCTTAATTCAATAATCATAATGGCAACACATGATTATCAATCAGCAAAAAGAACTGGGGATATTCTTCTTTTTCTTGAAAAAGGAAAACTAACCCGAACTTCAGTTTGCTCTGAAAGCCCCTTTCAACTCTTACAGGGCATGCTCTGAGCAAAGTCGAATGGCTCAGGACGGTACTTCGTGGCATCGAACTTCTCAGAAGGGCAGTATGAAGGAAAGACAACTTTTCTTTAATCGGCAATTTAAGAAATTAACTGATTTTACTCTTTCTGTTATAATAAGAACCGCTGTAGGAAAAGAAAATCTTCTTCCCTACTACGCAGGTTGCGGTATTGTCTGGGATTCTAATCCCGAACAAGAACTTTCCGAGCTTTATTTAAAAGTCAAAGCTTTTTATTTAAAAGACACTGACTTAAAAAGCATAATAAAATAGAAATTTTACGATTATTTGATATAAAATTAGAAAAAATCTTTAATGGATCTTAAATTGCCTAAATGGTTAGTTAGACTAAAAGGTGAAAGACTTGATTTACAGGATCTTCCAAAACTTTTTTGTTCATCTGAAATCAGAGTAGTAGAGGAAAATGGGTTATTTTATTTAGAGTCAACTGAGTTTAATTCTTTGAGTTCAGTAGAAGATGTCCACAAAAGAGGAAAAGAACTTATCCAACTTATTAATAGAGTAGTAAAGTTTCTTAGGGATAACTTTCAAGATATATCTGAAGACGGTATAATAAAAGTTGAAGACAACTCTAAACGATCTAATTATATATTTCTACAAGCAACCATAACAGTTCGTTCAAATTTCTGGGCACAAGCTAAAGTCATTTCTGCCGATGGGGCTGAAAAAGTTGACACTCAACCAAACATTTTTGAGTCCTTACTCCAAAAGACTCAAAAATACCCTGATGTTGCCGATGCACTCAAGTTCTATAAAAAAGGTAGTTGGGTCAGTTTATATAAAGTTCTTGAAATTATAGAAGACAATGTAGGAGGAATAGATCAGATTATCAAAAATGGCTGGACGACTAAAAATAAAATCAGAAGATTTAAGCATACAGCTCAAAGTAAAGATATTATTGGAGATGATGCTCGGCATGCAAGTAAAAAAATTAAATCTCCGGACAAAACTATGACTTTATCAGAAGCTAAGCCATTCATCAAGAGCATTTTATCACGATGGATAGATTCAAAAAATTAGTTTTCATTTTTTGTTATCATAATCGGCTGATACAAAATAAAAAACTTACATACTTAAATTTTTAAATATATTCCTCCTTCTGTTGCTTAGTCTTAAATCATGTTCAGTAAATTTTAAAAACAATCTTCTCTAAAAGCTTCTCTACCTCCTCTACTGTTTTAATATTTATAAGTTTTTGTTCAGGGATTTCGGTTGGTGATTCAAAATTTTCCTTCTGGGCTAAGTAAATCTCCCATCGGGCATCAGAAATATCCTGTGTATCTTTCCTCCTCATAAATCTCTCCTTTACAACACTATCAGGTGCAGTACACCATATCCAGTAAATATCTGCAAATCTAAGTTCCTTCTGAACAATATCCCGATAGACTCTTTCTCTAAATGTAGCATCTAAAACTACATCTCTGCCTTTTTTTAATGTCTCTTTTGCAATCTCTATCATTTTTTTATAAGTTTTTTCTGTATATTCTTTACTATAAATTCCCTTTTCAAAGGGTTCATAACGATGTTCTGTTGGAGCAATCCCAACAAGATTTTTTCTTACTATATCTGAAGGGAGCCATTCTGAAAGAGTTATTTCACTTAATGCTCTTGCAAGGGTTGATTTACCTGTTCCAGAAAGTCCAAATACTACAAAAAGCTTTGGAACACCTTCTGCATAAATATAAGCAAGGTCAAAATACTTTTGCGCATTTTTTAAAGCTTCCGCTCGTTGTTCTTCTGTAAAAGCTTTATCCATTGAAGTAAAGCATCCAATTTTACCTCTTACATAGGCACGGTAGCATTTGTAAAAATTAAGAAGCTTCAATAAGTCCCTGTCATCTGATTTTTCAACATATTTTTCCACAAAATATTTTGAAAGAGCCTCATAATCATGAAAATCTAAGTCCATACTCAAAAAGGCTATATCAGAGGCAATATCCTGACAGCGAAATCTCTCATTAAACTCTATGCAATCATAGATATAAACTTTTTTTAAATCATCAAAGCATATATTGGCAGAGTAGAGATCTCCATGACCTTCACGAATAAAGCCTTCTTTGATTCGTTTCTCAAAAAGAGAGGTATTTTCTTTTATAAAATTTCTTGTCCAATTAATGATATGATTATATCTCCATTTATTTAAAGCTTTTCCCACAAAGCCTTCTGTCTGGGTAAAATTTTCTTCTGTATTAAAAGAAACCGTATCAATAGAGCCAAACTGATTTACTCCTTTACCTGTTCTGACAGACTTATAAAAAGGAACGAGTAAATCCACAATTAAATCAATATGTTTCTCTGTTAAAGCTCTGTTTTTTAAAATTTTTTGCATCATGCCATCCTCAGGAAGCCTTTTCATTTTTACAGCATATTCAACTGGATTTTCACTGTTTTCAACTTTATATCCATCCTTAGTCAGAGAAATTGGGACTACTCCAAGATATACTTCAGGACAGAATCTTCTGTTTAGCTCCACCTCTTTTTCACAGTAAAAGCGTCTTAGTTCAAGGGTTGTGAAATCAAGAAATCCAAAGTTCACAGGCTTTTTAATTTTGTAAACTAAATCATCAGCTAAGAAAACATAGGAAATATGGGTCTGAATTAATTTTAATTCCTTTGGTTTATGAGAAAAAGACTCTCTTTTAAGTTCCTCTGCCCAGTTAACCATTATTTTTTCTCCATAAAGTATTCTTTTACAATAAACTCTGCAAAGGCAAAGGCAGAAGTAAAGGCTGGCGATATTGCATTGAGAATGTGTATTGTTTTAGACTCCTTTAAAACTACAAAATCCATAACAAGTTCCTTTTTCTTTATATCAATTAGTTGAGGTCTAATACCTACTTTAGAAGACGGTAAAAGGTCATCAATGGTTATATTTTCAAGCATATCCTTAATATCATCGTAAAATTTTTTCGCTGAATACTTTCTTATCTCCGAAAAGGCATTATTTCTAAATTTCTCATTACTCATAAAAAGTAAAAAATCTCTCCAAAGAATTTGTAAACTCTCCAATCCTAAATTGTCAAACATTTTGTAATTTTCTCTTCCTAAGGCAGGTGTTGCAGTTGGACCAACATAAACGGTTCCATCATAAATTTTAGTAAAATGTACACCTAAAAAGGGGTTTCTTATATCTGGCACAGGATATATATTTCCTTTTACAAGAAAGTTTTTTTCTTTCCTAAGCTTTTTATACAATCCTTTAAAGGGCAAAATTCTGTAATTTAGCCCTAAGCCAAAACTATGAGCTATTTTATCTGCATAGGCACCTGCTGAATTTATGAAATATTCAAATTGAATTTTTCCTTGAAATGTTTCTATGGTATTTGAATTAATAAATTTTTTAAAACTTACCCCCTTTAAAATTTTTATACCTGCCTCTTTAAGTTCATTTTCAAGGGAAATTAGAATTTCTCTTGGATTAATAATTGCAGTTAAAGGACTATAAAGGGCTTTTTCATATGTTTTTGCATATGGTTCTATTTCTTTTAAAGTTTTACTGTCAACAAGTTCTACCTCTGCACCATTTTGTTTTGCCCTTTTGTAAAGCTCATAAAGTACTGGCAATTCTGTTTCCTTTTTTGTAACAATGACCTTACCAGATTCAATTAGGGTGAGTCCTCTTTCTTTGCAATACTGCTTCATGAGCTGATTACCTTTTAAACAAAACCTTGCTTTAAGTGTTTCAGGAGTATAATAAATTCCTGCATGTAGTACCCCACTGTTTCTTCCAGAGGCATGTTTGCCCAAATCAGGCTCTTTATCAAAAATTACAATATCTTTTATGCCTGAATTTACAAGCTCCTTAGCAATTGTAAGTCCTGTTATTCCAGCCCCACAGATTACAATCATTTTTTAATTTTCCTTTATTCCCAAACTTTTTCCATAATCATTAAAAAATACTGCCTCTCATGTGCCTACTCTAAGACTTGTTCATGGTAACTATTTTATATCAAAAATCTGCAAATTTTATACTCGGCTTATTTTTTAAGAAAGGAGCTTAATTTTTGCATCTTATCTTATCAAATGGATGTTTCCAATTGAAACATTTTTCAGTCCTACTTTCAAAGAAGCCTTATAGCAATCTTCAGCTAATCTTTTTGATGTAAGAAGTAGATCACTCATATAAAAATGAGGATAAAAAGCAAGTAAACGATAGGGAATTTTAGGATTCAATGAGGCAATAAAATTAGCGATTTTGCTTACTTCTTCGGAATCTATATATCCAGGGACTAAAAGAGTGCTTGCAATAAGAAGTGGCGGAGATGGTCTTTTGTCAAAAAACTTTGCTACATAGGCAAAATTCTCCAGAGTTCTCCTGTTTGAAACTCCTGTTAATGCAATATGAAGAGGCTCATCCCATGCTTTAATATCAAATTTGATACATCCACCAGAAATAAGGCTCAATTCAATCATCTTTTCAAGATAAGCTTTATGAACTGATCCATTTGTTTCCCAGCATATTCTTAATATTTTCTCCTTTTTTTCTCTGATAGCTCTTCGGGATGCCTCAAGGGCAAAAACTATTTGTGGTGAAGGATCTCCACCAAAGTAGCATATGCAGGATACAGCTGGAGTAATGCTTTTCAATAATTCATCAACTGTTCTTATTCTTGACTTAAAGGTCTCTTCTTTAAAGTGCCAGTTTTGACAATAAAGGCAATTAAAAGAGCAGGCATGAAAAAATACTGCAAGATTATAATATCCGTATTCAGCTCCTTTGGTATAAGCAAAATCTGGATATCCAGAGCCAGTTCCTGCTGGGCAAACCCAATCTGCAACACAGTTTGTTGGAAGAGGATCAAGATACCAGCTAAGTTTTCCATAGCCATATGGAGGTACAATCAATTTCCCATTTTCATTTTTTCTTAATCCGCAGTATCCATATTCACCAGATGGAATCTTACATTCATTTACGCATATTTTACATTGAATTCCTGTCTCTGCCTTTGGTGGAAATGGAGGTAATCCATAAGCAAGTCTACTTTCTTTATGAGATTCTGATGATACTTCTATAGCTTCTTCCGGATATTTTCTAATACAACTTAAACAAACCCCTGGATATTTAGCAATGTAAGAAGAAGATTCATTACATATTTTACAAACACCCATATTTAATCCGTAACACTGCAAATTTTAAGTAATATGTAAATTGAAATTTAGTTTTTCAAGAATTTTTCTGGATGTCTTAGGAATTTCTGATATAACCCATTTATCATTTATTTTGAGTTTGTATATTCTCCTTA
>Ga0272449_1000296_pt1 | contig 60676 bp, 46 predicted proteins | sample YNPCB0241_FD_198679 | JGI IMG/M metagenome (GOLD analysis project Ga0272449, IMG submission 198679) | Hot spring sediment microbial communities from Yellowstone National Park, WY, United States - YNP-CB-024-1 | ecosystem: Environmental > Aquatic > Thermal springs > Hot (42-90C) > Sediment...
GTCATCACCTGCTGCCCCGTAATTACTACATGAAGACGAAAAAATAAAGCGCCGCACCCCTACTTGTTTCGCCATTTGGGCGAGTCGCACCGAGGCCTGGTAATTTATTTCATAGGTCAACGTCGGGTTTAAGTCTCCCAATGGATCGTTGGATAGCCCTGCCAGATGCAATATGGCGTCAAAGCCTTCCAGATCGCCTAAGGTCACATCCCGAATATCTTTGGTGATCGAGGACACCTCAATAACAGGCTGATCTCCAAAACGGCTTCCCCAAAACAAATTGCTATCCAATCCCACCACGTCATGTCCCCGTTCGAGGAGCATGGGCACTAACACCGAACCGATGTAACCGTGATGTCCTGTAACTAATACTCGCATCTCATTCCTCCCAAATCTTCCACGGGGCTTGCCCAGACTGCCAAATGGTTTCAAGGATATGTTTCTCACGCAGGGTATCCATACATTGCCAAAATGAGGCATGTTTATAGGCCATCAATTGACCATCCCGCGCCAATCCTTCCATGGGTTCTCGTTCCCAAACTGTCTCGTCTCCTTCGATATAGTCAAAAACGCCGGGCTCAAGAACAAAAAAGGCGCCGTTGATCCATCCTTCCATCAACTGAGGTTTTTCCATAAATTCAACAACTTGGTCACCCTCAAAATGCATATACCCATACCGTGCCGGTGGACGGACAGCCGTCAAGGTAGCCAGCTTTCCATGCGCCCGATGAAATGCCAAGAGGTCATGCAAATTGACATTCGAAAGGCCATCCCCCCAGGTCAGCATAAAGGTTTCACCGCCCAAGTAAGGAGCTAGGCGTTTGATTCGTCCCCCGGTCTGTGTTTTCAAACCTGTATCCACGAGTTCCACAACCCAATCGGGTCTAGGGCCATCGTGTGGAATAACCTGGTTGGTACGAAAATCCACCGTCATATTTGTGGTTGTCATGCAATAATCCGCAAAGTAACGCTTGATCATTTCTCCCTTATAACCCAGTGCAATGACAAAATGATTGAATCCAAATGCCGAATAATAACGCATGATATGCCACAGGATTGGGCGTCCTCCGATTTCAACCATCGGCTTAGGACGAATTTCGGTCTCTTCAGCCAGACGTGAACCAAAGCCACCGGCTAAAATAGCAACCTTCATAATTGCCTCCGTTTCTTTCTTCCAACTCTAACCGAGAGAATCAGTAGTCATATGCCGAGGGAACAGACTTAATTGGACGCATTCTTTCCAGCCAGCCCATGGCAACAGATGAACCATTGGGTACCCAAATAAGCAGTTTATTGGGGTTCCACGGGTCCTCGATAGGCTCAAACCCCCAACGATGTTTGTGTTGATAAAGTCCATCATTTTCAAAGGGAGGAGCCTGGGTGCCATCGAGCAAACGTGCCCCTTGCTCAAAAGCCATTCGGATCTCATGGTAATAAATACAAGCTAACGCCCCCTGTTCTTCGTATCTAAAATCCCCATCTAAAACACCGAATGACAATCCATGTTTAACTTCACCACCATCAAACCATACCATGGCGGCTACACGTTTTCCTTGGGGATCCTCAACGAACCATAGTTCGCACTTTTTAACCAGTTGCCTGAACGCCTCGCGTGGTGATATTTCCGCATAAAGGCCATGACGGTTTTTTACCATGGGCAAATACATCCGATCATAATAAAAATCAAAGTCTCTTTGCGAATCCCCTTTAACTAACCGAAGCCCTGCTTCATTAAAGCGCTTGATGTTCAAACGCTGCTTCTTTACGAGGTCACGCTGGAAGTCTTCCCACTTTCCTCTTCCCCTTAACGGCATCACCATTAAGACATTCCCGGAATTTTCAATCACTGTACCTTCATGGATTGGGTGTGATACGATTTTCGGCAGTTCCAACAACACGAGATCAACCCGACCAAGAATACTGTGCTTCAAATTGCGTAATCGCCACAATGGCACTCTTCCTGTGTACCTAACAACCGCATCTCCTTTCAATATTCGATAAACTATCTGACGGTATAAAGATTTGTCTCCCACATAAACCAGAGAAAGTTTTTCTCCACTCGCTCTCTCAACTCCCTCCATGTGAATTACTTCTAGTTCCAGCCCTCTCAAGACAAAGTGCACCAAACGCCATAGAAGTACACTCAAAAACAAAGATAGACTTCTCAACCTTCCAAGCCGTGAATTAAACGCTTTTTCAATCCACCGGGTTAACCAGCCCTTTAAGAAACGATAGGTGCGATGGCGCCAAATAGAAACCGCATGATAAGGCAGAAGGAATAACTCGTCTAATGCGCTATATGGAATAAGAGCTCGGCCTTCAATTTTCTCTAGCACAATGCCCCCCTCATCAACAGGTGTATGATGTTGACACATTGGCGATAGGTTTGTAAATTGATAACCATTGCTGACCAGGTACAGACTCGTTTGGAACATAGAAAAAGAGATGGTTTGTATGCCATGGGTTTTCGGTAGGCTCGAAACCCCATAAGCGTTTATGTTGAAAAACCCCATCTCCTTCGAACGGCATAACCTCCCCGCCGTCAAATAATCTAGCCCCAAGATGATGCGCCTCAAGGATTTCTTGATAATAAATAAACGCTACAGCACCGCTTTTCACGATATTCCAATCTCCATCAAGCACACCCATAAACAAACCGTGATAAACGCTTCCCCTATGCATAGAAAGGGAACCTGCCACCCTCGTTCCGTCCGGTAAACACACAAATCTCAATCGTGAGTGCCTGGAAAGTCGGCGCATGACCTCTCGATCACCTATGTCTGCATATTCCCCATGCCTCCCCTCTATATAAGGAACATGCATCCGCTCATAGAAAAAGTCAAAATCACGAACATTATCCCCCTCTACCATCTTAAAACCGGCTTTTCGAAACCGCCGAAACGATTCTCTGTGCGATTTCATGCGTTCAATAATTTGTGTTTCATCCTGCTGGGAACTCAGGAAAAACACCATCTGTACACTATCGGGAGCCTCTACATATGATTTTTCCGCAACCAATCGTCTTAATACTTCTGAGACTTCTAAAATAACCAAATCTACGTTCTCTCGCATATCTTTCCTTAAAACCCTAAGTCGCCATATCGGTATACGCCAGTGGCTAACACATTGAACCTCACCATCAAACAAGCGATCTCTTAAATAACGTAAGCGCAATTTGTCCCCAGCGTACATCAAATTGAAATAACTCCCGTCAATAACTGATCTTCCTCGAAAAAGGTACACATCTAATTCCAATTGACGCAGAACGAAGTGGCTCCAACGCCATACATGAACTAAGGTTAACAAGATCAGATTTCGAGACCAATGACGCGGCGCATCAAAAGCCATTTGAATTAACCGAGTGAGAACTTTCTTAAGGGATCTATCCACTCGATGGCGCCAGGAAGAGGTTAGGTGATAAGGCAGCAAAATAAGATTCTCCCAACCCTTTAACTCTCTACGCTGGGCAGGCAACGCTGTGATTTCCATTAACCAACTCCTTCTACTTCGCTGAGTACCGATCTCTTATCTCTGCTCCACAAAACGTTGTGCCACCATCTCGATGGTTATCATGGCACCTAATTGCCGTGTATGGTTTCGTATCCCTCGCATGTGCTCATCAATGGCCTGCCGAACAGCCTGCGGACGGAACCACCCGCGCTCCAGGAATGAAGATCTTAGTAAAATATCCTCAATCCACTGCCGATTAGGTTTTAGTCGTAATAGATGATGCATATTGGCAAAAGTAGAGGAAGGCGGCTCTAGGTGTGCATCCTTCAAGATTTTCCATCGCCCCAATCCCCACCTTACTCGTCGCACAAGTCGGTCAGACGCCTTCTCCAAGAAATTAGGGTGATTTAATGGACCCCCATTAACCCGTGCTAGTTGTGGGCTCACGTAATTCAGCGCCATTTTCTCTAAATAGCGTTTTGCCCGTAGATTTGGGGGTAACGAGAGCATGAGAGTCACCAAATCACGGTCCAAATACGGCTCGGTATACTCAAAACGAGGACGAATCACACTAAGTCCATGTAAAATGTAGTCTACTTCATAGAAAAACAGACGATGCGTATCTAATTTTAGTGACAACGTGGCTCCCGGCGTCTGGGCTATTTCTTCTTCAATGCGCAATCGTGGTAGATCACGATACCGATTGACAAACCCCGGAGTAAACCAATGCGCCCATTCAGAAAGCCTGAATAGATCATTGATATACGCTAAATAGGCTTCAAAAGGATCCGAAATTTCCCTAACCTTGGGTGAATAACTTGCCTCAGCGGTGTTAAGAAATAGGTCAGCACCATTACCAAGAACAAGTACTTGGTTGGAAAGAGGGAGGGTATTCAGAATCCAGCCGTGTGAGTCAACAATATTCAGGAACCCTTCTGAACGCTCTACGCATGCACTCGAAAATTTCTTAGGGTACGCTCTATCAAGAACCAAAAATTGATGAGGATAGCCAAGAAGGTTTCCTAATTTTCTAGCCCGGTTTATATCCCGGCTCGAGCGTTCCCCATAAGTAATCAAGGGCAACATTCGCTGAAATCTAGTGGAAATCAAAGCCAGCAACAAACGCGAATCTAAACCACCGCTGAGCGGCAAAGCATAACCCTGAGGATTGACCAAACGCCGTTGCAGGCTTTGGCTTAGCGTTTCAATAAAAGCCTCAATCCATTGGGTCTCTGACCAATTCGCGAATCCCTCGCTATATCCAAGATGAGCATAAGGGTGAACCCGAACCTGCCCATTCTCATATCTCAACATCGAACCCGGGGGTAAGCGTTTAATGTCCGTAAAAAGAGTGCGATCCCCATCTAAGACTTCAAACGCCAACCACTCAGCCAACGCTTCTTCGTTGATGGATGACTGGATCCAACCTAATGCCAAAAGCGCTTTGATTTCACTGGCAAATGCCAATCGCCCTGGCTGATGGAGATAGAATAAAGGTCGTAAACCTAAAAAATCGGTAACAAGGAAGAGGCGCTGCACATCTTCTTCCCAAACGGCTACACATACCCCCCCATTGAGATGCCCCAGCGCTTCACATCCTCCCTCACGATAGGTTTTTATCAGAAATTCATTTACTCGTTGAGAATCGCGACAATCTGCCGTCTCCCCGTCTACTAGGAGCCAAGTTTTATTGGCTACGCGAAGTGGCTGACCCTTAGGGAGAATATAGGGCAACACTTCACGTCCCCACCCAAGACGTCCCGAGTCGTCCAACCATACCTCAGATATACCCGGAATCGCAGGTTTGAGCAGATTCGCCATAGGAAGAAGATCGTCTAATGTAACAAGTTTCTGATGACTTACTATGCCAAAAAGACCGGGCATAAGAACACCTATATATTCGGAAGGTACGTAGTTTCTGGTTGGGGTGAGAAGTTACCGATTATCTCCTCTCACCCCTTGACAACTTAGCGGAGCGCTAAGGGAATAAAGACGCGATTAGTTGAGAAAGTGGCCTGAATAACGGTATTACCGGTCATGGTAAGAGTAATTGGGTTACTCGCACCCGACACATCTCCGCTCCAGCCCGCAAACGCCCATGCAAATTGCGGGTTGGCGGTCAACGTAACCGTTTCGCCATAGGTATAAGTCGCCTTGTCCGGACTCTTGGTCACCGTGCCGCTACCTGTTGTGTTTACAGTAAGGGTATAAGGGATAGGACTGAAATTAGCCGAAACCACCTTTGGCCCATTCATTACAACCGAACCAGACGGACTCGTACCACTCAGATCACCGCTCCAATTAGCAAACATATAGCCCGGGTTCGCGTTTGCCATCAAACCCACGGTTTGCCCACAACTGTACTCCCCTTCATCTGGTGTCCTAATAACAGTACCTCCAGTCGTGGGATTAATGTTGATCGTCAAGGTATTTCTCAGAGCATCTTCATTTGGTATTGGGTTAGCCAAGTTCTGAAAATAGTCAATCTTGGCCGTAAATTCTGGAGAGTTTGTCCCATAGGCATTTCCCGCATATAACCCAACCCGTGCCGCCCGAACCAAAAAAGGTACATTGACTATCGGCTTCCAATCAGATTCGGATGGACCCTTGACTGAAATGAGCCAACGGCTACCATACCGTTCCATGCGCAGGTAAAGAGGTGATGGATTTCCACTAATGACCGGGGCATCGAACCAGACCAGTTTTCCTTCTTCGCTTCCTGAACGCACATTGAGCGCACCCTCATACGTGGCAACATAGAGCCTTGTGCCGTTACCTTGGCTGTAGAAATCGGCCCGAATCCAGCGTTTGGCCGGGCTGGCACTTTCTTCAACCATCATTCCTTGGAAAGGTCTTACGTTTGAAGCCAAGGATTGGACTGCACTATCAAATTTGGCTTCGAAAACAAAATCGGTGTCGTTGATACTCTGCACGACGCGCATGGTCTTATTTCCACCGCTATCATCGCGTGCATTCATGTCATGCTCAACACCCGCCGATAACGAGAGGAACAGGTGAGCATTATTAGTGTAGGGTTCCCCAATACCCTGACTACCATCCCCCACAGGATTCACCAATGCCCATCGTGTTGTATTCAAAGAACACAGGTTGAAATCGTCAGACTGAGCATCAGAAAGCGGAAGACTAAGGCTTAAAGGGGTAATTGAAACATTACCAAACGTTGCATTGACATGATGGGCCACTAAAACAACCGAACCCGAGACAGGATCCCCCACCCGACCTTCCCCGGTCAAGGTCCAATTGGGCGGTTCCTGACTTTCTTTCTGCCACACTTTAAGCGAATATCTTGGACGGCCATCGTTTAAAGTTTCTACCCGCATCTTTAAGGAAAAAACAGATGATGAAGGATTGAAAACCGCTTGTATCGGAACTAATGGATTATTAATCAACAACTGCAAAGAGGCATTGGTCAAGTCGGTTTCATCTTGCCACCGTATCCAACCAATGGCTCCGTAAGGCAAATAACCACATTTGGGTGCAACAAGCCCGCCCCCTGGGTAACAATAACTACCCACATCAGAATACGGTTCATCGGTATGTCCCGTCCAACGCAAAAGCAGCCCCACCCCTGGCCCATAACTAGGAGCGCCAAAGCCATAAACATCGTCCACGCTATGGATCGTAATATCCACTTGCACCTCATAATCCCGCCATCCCATGTCCCCAATAGCAATCATTCGGTCATACCCCACCTGATTCGTCTTCACATTCCCCGCAGCAAAATCCCATTTACCGGTTAATACCTGCGCCTGTCTCTGCCATATAGCACTGTCCGGGTTCCAAGTTGTGGTCGTTGGCAGTGGCCATTTTTTATCATGGGAATAATAAATGGTTATAGTTCGTTCAGAAATATTGCTAAGACCATCCGTTGCCCTTAGGAATAAGGTATTTGATCCTTCCCTCAGTTCGCCATCAAATAGTTCAACGGCAAAATCCCCTGCACCATATAATAAGCGAGGACCATCAGGGGAAGCAGGGAAAGGCCCCAACTGGAGCAATTCGAAAACCCCATTATTTAGAGAGGACTCTAGACTTACCACCCCATCCGGATCACTTACGTTTCCCAGGATATAAATCTGTCGCCCCGGCAACCCCGGGTCACCAAAATATTGAACATCACCGTACCAAACATCTATGTTGGGCCCCCCTGCCTCAGCAGTTACTTCAGATTGGGGTAAAAATCCAAAAAGGCTTAATAAAAGGGTCACTATTATCAGCATTTTTCCTACTTTTCTCGTTACGAGCATCTTCTTGGTCATTTTTCCTCCCGAGTCAAATTTTGTTTATAGACCCAACCCGACCGGATTGAGAAACGTCCAACTCCATAGAGAGTTATTCTCAAGCATTACATTTCACTCTCAACGCCATATTCGACGCAAAAAGACAAATACGGGGCATGGAAGTGCTCGAGCGTTATCCCACATCCAAGAGCGGGCTTCCAGCGCTAGCAACTTATGCCGCCACATTCCCCACCGGATGACTCCACGCATTCCCCTAAGCCGCACCGCCAACGGCAACGGCAGCCGCCACAACGAGTGTATAAACTCCCCCCACAATCGCCAATGCACATAACGACGAGACTTTCTCAGGGTAGGATCGAACCAACTCGCCCTTTCCGAGGGCTTCAAGGCCCGCACACTGGAACCCGGATGATCGCGCCGATAAAAAAGCGTCTGAGGAACTTCCACCATTTTTCCCAGTAGAGCCAATTCACCCAAAAGCGTGATATCCGATGAGGTAAACCGATCAATGAGGCGCGTTTTACGCAATTGCTCCAAACGAATCAGTCCAAACACCGCATTACATTTATCCTTACGACGAAAGCGATCTAAAAAGTGACAGAATCGCTCTGCCGGCTCGCTCTCGGTCAGATTCAATTCGTCTTCATAAAGGCTCAGAGGCTGCCCGTTCTCATCAACGATTTGGGTATGGGGGTAGACCAGAACTATGGAATGATCAGATTGAAGAGGAGCCAGACAGGTCTCAAGAAAAGTAGGCGCTAACCAATCATCCGCTGCCGCCCACTTGAAAAACTGCCCTCGCGCCAATGCCACTGTCTGGTTGTAGTTAAACGCCGCGCCACGATTTTCTGCGTTACGCACATAACGCACCCGTGGGTCACGCTGCACATAGACACGACATATTTCTTCCGTACGATCCGTGGACGCGTTATCGCTAATAATCAGTTCAAAATCACCCCACGTTTGTGTTAGGATAGACTCTAAGGCTTGCTCTAAATAGGTTTCACCATTAAAAACCGGCAAACCTATCGAAACGAGCGGCACAAATGTGTTCATCGAAGAATTCCCATCTGTAAACCCGAACGACCATTCCAAGGACTAGGGTCAACCAGCTTGGTTTCCCATTGAAGAAACGGGCGAATGATCCCTGGAAAATGCCCGACGAAACCCATGCGGCTGCTGGGCCCCAAACCCGGGCGTTCAGTAACTTGAAAGGCCACCGCATCAGGTTCATAGAGATGCAATATTTCCGGATCCTCAGTACGAATGGAAGGGCCTACCATCATCGTCCCCTCGGCTAAGAAATTGCCCGGTATCCAGGCGAGGCTACGGTAGCGCCCCGGTTGTCGCGGTTTACCGTCCCACTCGGCATCGGTATCGAGTGAAGCAAAAAGCCACTGCCCTTCATCATTATGGAGACTAAATCCGGCGTGTAAGGGATAACCGCCTTCTAGAACAAGGTATTCCATTTCGATTCCCACAGGCTCCCGAATATCAAAGGTATCGGTAACCTCGCCTCGGTCGTTTCGAATACGAATGGCCAACAGACGCACCACCTCATCCCCCGGCGCGCTATAAAAATCAGGCCATTCACGAGACGGCGTTGTGCCTAACGATTCGGTCAAATATTCGCTCACAATCTGATGGGCCGGACCCTCGCGATAGATTTGACCATCCTGCAACCAGACTGCCCGCTCGCATAGACGTACAATCGAGGGCATGTGATGAGAAACAAACAAAATTGTTCGACCAGCACGCCCCACTTCTTCCATCTTGTCCAGGCATTTTTTCTGAAATGCCGCATCGCCAACCGCTAACACCTCATCAACCAACAAAATCTCGGGGTCCAAGTGCGCCGCTACAGCAAATGCCAGACGCATTGCCATCCCACTTGAGTAGTACTTAACCGGCGTGTCAATGAAACGCTCAACTTCAGAGAAAGCCACAATTTCATCAAACTTCTGGTCAATTTCGGTTTTTTTCATTCCCAAAATCGCACCGTTGAGATATACATTTTCCCGTCCGGTGAGCTCCTTATGAAAACCGGTTCCCACTTCCAACAACGAACCAACACGCCCCCATAGATCGACGCGACCTTCCGTTGGCACTGTAATACGGGTTAGGATCTTGAGTAGGGTACTCTTGCCGGCCCCATTACGCCCAATGATGCCAACCACCTCACCCTGATGAACCTCAAATGAAACTCCCCGTAACGCCCAAATTTGAAATGTTTCCTCGTCACGCCGAATCGCGTCTTGGCTTCTGAAAAAGCGCAACCAACGTAGCGGCTGTGCGGCGAAACGCGAAATTTGATCGCGAAGAGTCTGATACGAAGCCTGGGCCCCCTGACCAATGCGATAGAGTTTCCCCAGGTTTTCCACCTGAATCGAAAGATGCCGCTGTCGTCTCACAGTCATATCAAATCCGCAAAGGTATCTTCGGTGTGGCGGAAGTAAATAACGCCACTGACCAATAAAATGATCGATACAATCACCGAGGCCAGGATCATCAACTCCGGGGGTTTATCTCCCAGCAACGCCCAACGAAATCCTTCGACAACACCCACCATAGGATTTAAGCCGTAAATGGTACGCCAAGGCTCGCTTAGGAGACTGCTGGGATAAACCACAGGGGTAGCGAAAAGCCAAAATTGGGTTAAGAACGGGATCAGATAACGCACATCACGATATTTGACATTCAGCGCGGACAACCACAGTCCAACCCCTAGCGCGGTTGTCAGCGCCAGCAACAAGAACAGTGGTAAGAGGATGATGTAAATCGTAGGTGCATAACCATAAAAGATCATCATCCCGATCAAGACGAGAAAGGCAAATGCAAAATCCACCAGACCTGAAAGAACGCTCGATACCGGCACGATTAGGCGCGGGAAGTACACTTTAGTGATCAATCCTCCACTACCCACCAGGCTGTTAGCGGCGAGAGAGAGAGCCCCGGAAAAATACGTCCAGGGAAGCAGGGCTGTGTAACTGAAAATTGGATAAGGATAACCATTCGACGCCATTTGGGCCATCCGCCCAAAAAAAATTGAAAACACCACCATAGTGAAAAAAGGCTGAATGATTGCCCATGTTGCGCCTAAAAGCGTTTGCTTATAGCGCACTTTAATATCTCGCCAAACCAGGAAATACAGTAATTCCCGATAGCGCCAGAATTCCTTTAGGTTGAGCGGAACACGCCCCTGATAAGGTTCAATATGAACATGGGTAATCTCCCCTTGTTCCAATGCAGAAACAACAGAGGGAACTTGCATCGGCGAAATTTTCATTTTAGGTTATGCAGTTTTCAGGAAAAGGGTGATTGAAGATTCTCAACAACAGGATTTTGGCATGCTCCGCCCTTTCGACATGACACGTGACCTCTCGAAAGGGTAAAAAGATGCATCTGTTTTACGCCTTAGCCAGGGTATATATCCCTTATCGTACCTTTATTATCTTTTTTGTGGTCTAAATTCAAAACCTGGCATAAGACATTCGGAATTTAGTAGGGATAAGCAAAATATCCAATCCCATCATAAGGGATTCGCTTGCCATGGTTACTTTGAATTCGGAGAGAAATTCTTTGAATTCTCAAAGAAAGGTTATAAAGTAGAAAAAGCGCCGGTGGTGATGACCGGCGCTTGCGCAATAACTATTGAGGAATAGATTTAGCGACTTACCAGCGGCAAGAAGAGAGAATATCTCAGGCAAGCAACCTCCAAAGGAAGGCCACTCTCTAGAATATAGTTACCCCCTCGAAGTGGAACCGGGTTAACCGATTCACCCGCAGTGAAGGTTAGGCTCAAATTACTGCCGGTCATCGTCCCACCCCCACTGACCCATTGAGATAACAGTGACCATGATTGAGTATCAGACCTCACCTCACCGACAATCAAACCCAGACCCAAGCAGGCCAAGATTAGGCCCAAAAGAATGAAACGTGGGTTCATCTTTCCCTCCTAACGCCCGGTGACGATGAAGTTGAACCCACAGAGGCTGGTAACATAATTGCCATACCCATCACGAATATAAACATCAAATTCTGGATTCCCATCTTGGTTAATCGCAATTTGACTCACATTGGCAGTCAAAGCCATCGTAGAGTCAAAAATTGGCGTAACCGTGACCACAAAGACCGAGCCTTGGGTAGCGCTTACGTCCAGAACTACGTGGTAACCATAATTGTCGTTGCTACGAGAAACTGACCATACCCCAAAATCACCCGTTAAATCTACCGTTTCACCATCCCAGACTTGCCCCCACGCTACAATCCCGTTGTCTCGATAACGCTCACCGATTTCAATGGTTTTACTCTCACCAGCATCTTGATTAAACTGAACAATGGTTTTGTTTTCACTATCGCTATGCAACGTTATGGCCGGCACATTATTTACAATCATCTCCCAGGATTGATTATCTGTGCTCCCTAACCGGGCCCGTTCTGAGCCAAGGGCGCTTCCCTTCAAACCCCAATAATGCGCGTCTAAATCCCCCATGTTTAATGCGAAGGTTGTTCCGGTTAGAGTTAATCCACTCCCGGCCGTGTACGTTGTATTATCATCACCATCCTGCAATTCGCTAGGCACACCGCTGATGCCACTCCATAGCACCGATTGCGCCTGATCAGCAGATGCTGCACTCTCTGCCCTCACAGCACGATCCGCCTGCCAGGCATAAGGCACCCGCGTCAGTAATTGGCGAGGCAAGAGCACAGTAAAATCTCCCTCTTGATTGCTTTCTGCCGGTCGCACTGCGATTTCAAGATACCCTTGTGCACCACTAAAAGCGCTGGCAGGAAAAGTAAGCAAAACATTAAACCATCCCTGATTTACCGCTACGTCTTCATGGAGGTCTTCGGCGATTAAGGTGCCATTTACCTCGGCATCATAAAGACGAAAGCGCAGGTCAAAATTACCCTGCGCTGGCTGCCCCCCATCTTGTAACCGGCCTTGATAGGTAAAAGTCACCGGCGGTGGCTCTTGCAACTCGCCCCGTGCCGAGGCGCGCACGAAAAAGCCACCTAAAAAGGCGAGCACCATCCAAACGGGCACTAGCCCCCACCAGAAACGCTTGCCGTTCATGAGAACCTCCTTGGAATTTAGAATATTTGCCCCTGAACAACAGAAAGCCACCTCATTCCCCCTCGGCGCCCGCCGTTGTAACAGCCAGGATATAAAATAGACAGAAAGCCTTCTCAATAAGCATATAGTAAACTCACTCAACCGTCAAACAAAAAGGAGCACGGATATTCCTACAGGCTCTATTACTTTGTAGGCAGGCTATAATTGGCATAGTCGGGACAGGAGATTAGAATATGGCCTCTTATCGAACCCTTGAATGGCGCGACAATAGTCTCATTCTTCTTGACCAAAGAGTTCTCCCCCATCAAGTCCGGTATCTCACATTGACCCGTGTTGAGGAAGTTGCCGAAGCCATTCAAAATATGACCGTGCGAGGCGCTCCCGCAATTGGAGCCACCGCAGCCTACGGTATGGCACTGGCGGCTCTACAAAGCCGGGCTTCCTCTCCACAGGAACTGCGTCATAATCTCGAGCAGGCTGCCGATCTCTTAAAGGCCTCCCGTCCTACTGCCGTAAATTTAGCTTGGGCGGTAGACCGTATTCTAAACCGAATAAGGATCTCCTTATCCAATGATCCGGAGGCCATGTTCCGAATTATTCTGCATGAAGCTCACCGCATCGCCGATGAGGACATTCGCACCAATCGTCAAATAGGCCTCAATGCCTTGCCTCTTCTTCCCCATAAGGTAACCTTTATTCATCATTGCAACACGGGAGCACTGGCAACCGTAGATTATGGCACGGCGCTGGGGATTATCCGCACAGCACATGAGCACGGTCATGATGTCTTCGTCTACGTGGATGAAACGCGCCCCCGTCTGCAAGGGGCACGCCTTACCGCCTGGGAGTTACAACAATTGGGTATCCCTTTTCAAATTATCGTAGACGGAGCATCTGGTTTCGTCATGCGTACCCGTAAAGTGGATGCAGTGGTCGTTGGATGTGATCGTGTCGCCCGCAATGGCGATACCGCGAACAAGATTGGCACCTATAACCTGGCAATTGCTGCTCGCGCTCATGGGGTGCCCTTTTATGTTGCGGCACCAACCTCAACCATTGACCTCTCTCTTCCCAATGGTGACGCCATCCCAATTGAAGAACGAACCGAGGACGAGATAACCATGATTGAAGGCTGCCGCATTGCCCCTGAGAGCGCTTCGGCTTATAACCCCGCGTTTGATGTGACTCCTGCCAACTATATCACCGCCATTATCACCGAGGCAGGAATCGCCTACCCGCCCTACGACGAAAGCCTTCCATCCCTGGTCGAATTAGCCCAACAATGGCGAACAAGCATTGCAGAGCAGGACTAGGGGTAAATTGTCGTTGTGTATACCTTATAAATATACGCCCCAGGCTTATGCTTGGGGCGTAAAATTTCTAACCATGATTTACCTTCCAATTTTTCCACTCCATACCGTATTATTTCCCGGTACCCCTTTGCCTCTTCACATTTTCGAGCCGCGCTATCGGAGGATGATGAACGAGGTTATACGCACCAATGGTCTGTTTGGAGTTGTGCTCATAAAGCGAGGCATTGAGGCTATGGGGCCGTTACCAGAACCCCATAGAATAGGATGTTCAGCCACGATCGCAAATATTGAACATCTGCCTGATGGACGAATGAACCTTTTAGCCATCGGTGAGGAAAGGTTTCGCATACTGGAACTAGATCAAAGTGGTCCCTTCCTCAGGGCATGGGTTGAAATGATGCCAATGGAAGAACCGCAAACTTTGGGCGTCTCTCGGGGTGCTCGATCACTAATGCCTTGGATAAGTGCCTATTGGGAAACGCTCAAGCGGGCAACCGGCGAAAGGATGGAATTAGAGCCGCTTGCACTCCCTAGCGATCCCTTACCCCTGCTTTATCTTGCCGCTTCGTTACTTCATATTCCATTAATTGAAAAGCAGGAATTGCTCGAATCCGAAAGCAGTGCCCACTTCTTAAAAAAGGTCATGCGGTTGTATCGGCGCGAAGTCGTACTTTTGCGGTATATGGTTAACACGACTGAACGTCAGATCGAACACATGTCACGACTGAATTAAAGTGATACAATCCTTAGCATCCTAAAGCGAATTCCCGATCTTTGGTAAGGGGCAACCGTGACTCCCCATTGGAAATTACCCTTTGGCAAAACTGAACTCACCTTAACATTACCCTTGGGGCAATCGGCCGACCTGATTCTCCCTCGATCACAAAAACCGCATCCGGCACCGGAACAGGCTGTTATTGAAACCTTATCCAATCCTATCGCTCATCCTCCACTCGAATCAATCCCCAGCCCCGCCTCAGTAGCCATTGCCATCAATGATCCAACGCGCCCTCTGCCGCTGAACATCCTCCTCCCACCGCTCTTGAAATATCTTGAACGGATTGGGGTTAGGTCTGATGATATCTGCATTCTCATTGCTACCGGGACCCATAAGCCGGTAAATCCTCATTCATTGAGGGATTTTATCCCTTTAGATATCTTGAGCCGCTATCGCATTCTTAACCACGATGCTTCCGATCAAAGCAACCTGGTCTTCTTGGGACACACCACGCGTGGCACTCCCGTGTATGTAAATCGCGTCTTCTATACAGCCGAGTTGCGTATTGTGTTAGGCAATATTGAGCCTCATCACTTTATGGGCTATTCCGGTGGTGCTAAAACAGCCGCCATCGGTTTAGCAGGGTATGAAACGATCACACGTAATCACCAAATGCTCACCCACCCCAATGCCCGAGCAGGCATCTTTAGCGATAATCCAATGCGCCAAGATATCGAAGAAATCGGCCGCATGATGGGCATCCACTTTGCGCTGAACACCATTCTCAACGAAGAAAAGAAAATCGTTCATGTTCTAGCCGGTGATCCTTATCAGGTAATGCTAACGGCAATACCTCTGGTCCAAGATGTTTACATGGTTAATGCACCCACAGACTATGATCTTGTCATTGCCTCCGCAGGCGGACACCCTAAGGACATCAACCTCTATCAGGCTCAAAAAGCGCTCACCCATGCTACCATGTTCGCCCGCCCAGGGGGTGTGGTTATCCTAAGCGCTGCTTGCCCAGAAGGTAGTGGGCATCCAGAGTTTGAAGCCTTTTTGGACGGAGTTTCCAATTATCAAGAGGCCTTAGCGAAATTTGAGCAGATGGGTTTTCGGCTGGGACCACATAAAGCCTTTCAGATCGCCCGCCAGGTAGCCCGCAATCCTATTATCTTGGTCTCCCAAATGCCTCGTTATCTGGTTGAAAAATGCCTCCTTTCATATGCCCCCGATTTAGAAGCGGCTTTAAAAATTGCCTATAATAAAATCGGGCATCCAATCAAAGTAGCCATTTTGCCCTTCGCTACACATACCTTACCCCTGAAAGATTCATCGCGAAATGAAACTCTCTAATTCATCAACCTGGATCATCAACCCTCATCTCAATGGAAAGTCTTTCTTCTGGCCAGGTGGTGAGATCGGTGTTTTGCTGATTCATGGGTTTACTGCTACAACGGTCGAAGTCCAGCCTTTGGCCCGCTTTTTGAATCAACACGGCCTTTCCGTTGCAGCCCCATTATTGCCGGGCCATGGGACAAATCCCATTGAGACCAATCGTACCCACTGGCGTGATTGGTTCAGTAGTGCTGCTACGACGCTTCAGTCCTTGCGCAAAGCCTGCCGAATCGTTTTTGTCGGCGGTGAATCGATGGGCGGATTGCTCGCCCTGTTGCTAGCCTATCAATTTCCGAACATTCAAGGCCTGTTGCTTTATGCGCCGGCTTATCGTGTTCCTGGATTATGGCGCACACGTTGGTTATCCTTTTTTGTGCAAGTGTTTCCCAAAACCTACACCAAAGATCAAAACGAAGAACCCTATCCTTGGCAGGGTTACGGCGTTGTCCCCTTGCGCGCGGCAAGCCAGTTACTGAAATTGCAACAATTAGCCCGTAAATATGCGCCTTCTATAACTCAGCCGGTGCTCATTTTCCAAGGGCGACAGGATCAAACAATCGACCCTATAGGCGCGGAACACTTATTTCAAGCCCTGGGCTCTACACAAAAGAACCTGGTGTGGTTAGAAAACTCACGCCATTGCGTCATGATCGATCGTGATTTTGATCAAGTGGCCCAACTGACGTTGGAATTCATCAACCAGCACAGCGCCTAAATCAATTTCTTACGCACCTGAGCGCTCAGAAAGTCCAACGCCCATACCACGATAATGATCGCCAGTAAGGCAGTACCGGCCTTGCTATATTCAAAGGCATTGATGCGTTTGGAAAGATAATCACCAATACCACCACCGCCCACAAATCCGATAATGGTGGAAATGCGAACATTGATATCCCAATGATAAATCGTGAATGAAAGAAAGTCGGGCAGGATTTGAGGGACGACACCGTACCAGATTACCTGAGCCCTGTTCGCGCCTGTTGCCGTAATTGCCTCAATCGGCCCAGGGTCAATGCTTTCAATGGATTCTGAAAACATCTTGCCCAACGAAGCCGTAGTCACTACAACAAGGGCTAAAATACCCGCAAAGGGACTCCCAAATCCCACAATGAGTGCGAAAATGGTTGCCATGACCAACGGCTCATAGGATCGGATTAGATTGAGCAAGGTACGCACGAGATAGTAAATCAGACTACCTACCCGCCCACGACGTGTGATATTCGACGCAGCCAGAAAACTAAGTGGGACAGCCAGAACGGTTCCCAAGGTTGTCGCCAGCAGAGCCATGAAAATGGTCACAAACATGGCATCCGTGACATCCTTAAGCGCTTGGGAAGGCACAAGACGCCCACCTGGCAATACAACTTCAGCCTCAAGTGCAGTGGGTTTGCCATCTTTCGTTGCCACGATAGGGCGAACCTGAACCTTGGCTTCAAAATTTCCCTCTGCATCGGTCGTCAAACGTTGAATTCCCAGGGTATTTCCATCAGGTAAGCGCCACCGCAGAGTAACCTGTACTTCCTTGCCCAATTCTCTCCCGCGCACCACCACGGTCTCTCTTTCACCTGCACATCGTGGTTCTACTTCTAAGCGTGGACCCGATGACACGAATTCGCCTTCCGGTGCGCTTCCACAAGGCACTGGCAGAGCTACGTCAAGCATTGTCACGTCTGACTCTCGCGTAAACAGGTCGGGATTGAGCAACTGACTTAATACTTGTCTGGCCTTGGGTGCAGCCGTGACCAGCTTGATAAAATCCGGCTGAGTTACCTCAATGCTGGCATACAGCGCGAGAATAATGACTATAGCCACAAATCCCTGCGTAAAAAGACGGCTTAATCGCGAACGATTTTTATGATTCATCTTACACTAACCGCTCACGAAGTTTGGCGCTGAAGAAGTCTAGGACCATCACCACCGCAGCGATAGCAATAAACGAAGCACTTACCGCTCTAAAATCTCCGATCAAAATCCATTGATAAAGGAAAAAGCCAATCCCACCTCCACCTACAAAACCAATGATCGTTGAAGATCGCACATTGATATCCCAGCGATAAATTGTAAGCGCAGTAAAAGGCGGAATGATTTGGGGTATGACTGCATAACGGATCACTTGCAAAGAGTTTGCTCCAGTAGCACGAATGGCTTCAATGGGCCCTGGATCAATCGCCTCAATGACCTCAGAATACAACTTCCCCAGGGCTGCGGTCGTGTGAAGGGCTAGGGCTAACATACCTGGAAATGGGCCCAAACCGACAATAATCACAAAGATAATGGCCAGGATTAGGGATTCTATTGAGCGAACGACATTTAGGATGGTGCGTACAGCAACATAAATTCCCATCAAAACAGGATGTCCGCTCATTAAGTTTCGCGCAGCTAGAAACCCAAATGGAATCGCCAAAACCGCCCCTATGACAGTCGAAAGCAACGCTAAAGCCAGTGTTTCGTATATCCCTCGAATAACATACTGACCATTCGTCGAAAGCGTCATGCCCCCAATAGAACGGGTTTGAGTGAGGTAAACACGGTGAGGCAAAGGCAAAGTAGGATCCGGGGCAGCGGCTAACGCGCTCCCAGGCACCTGGATGACTGCACTAAGGCGGCCACTCTCATCACTTTGCACAACCAGCATCTGATTGTTGCCCGGTCCAAGTAGCTTTACATCTCCAATCGGAGTCATCCAAGTGATTTCCGTAGGGGCATTTGGCCACAATCCTTCTGCAGTAACAATCAAAGTCTCATTCAAATTTCCACAATCGGGTTGGACTCGAACGGTAATGCCGCCCACCGTCTTTTCGGCTCTCGGCGGATTGGGAGAACAGGGCACTTGCACTTCAACCCATCCTTCGTGTTTTTCCTTACGTGCTGTTAAAAAGTCTGGCTGGAGCATAGGTCGGATGATGGATTGAGCCCGTTCAGCATTCGCAAATAACGCCATGGGGTTAACCTGGGTTACTTGCCACCCTATGCCGTAGGCCATTGCCAACCACAACAAAACCGCCAATGGAATTGGAGCCCCACGAGGCATTTGGAAGGCATCCCATACATTCCAAAGCCACAATAGAACGATTAAGATAAACCATTCACGTTTACCATACCAACTAAAGGTGGCTAGCGCCGTCCCTATGGCCAGTAAAATGCTCAACCCCCGCTTCCAATCTTTTTGCAGGGCTTGCCCCAAACCCGGAAGTAAAAGAGAGAGCAATGCCGCTAAGGCTTTATTCAATCGGCGTTCTACCTTATCCATAGAATCCTTTTGAGCCTATGATTACAAACTGGCAGCCCGTACTTCCTGAGCTTCTTCACCGTAAATCTCTTTGAAACGAGCCCGATCAATCTCATTGGGCAATCCATCGAATACCTTTACCCCATCTTTTAAGCCAATAACGCGAGTCGCATACCGATGGACAAGATCTAGAAAGTGAAGACTGCAGATAACCGTAACACCCTCTTTATTTAACTGTTCCAGATACTGTAAAATGCTGTGGGCTAATACGGGATCCAAACTAGCCACCGGTTCATCGGCGAGCAATAGCCGTGGATCCTGCATCAGCGCTCGAGCAATTCCCACCCGCTGTTGCTGCCCACCGGATAGAGTGTCTGCCCGCTGGTAGGCTTTATCGGCAATACCGACTCTTTCCAAAGCCTGTAGTGCTTTCTGACGATCTTCAGATGGCCATACCCCTAGAAGAGATAGCCATGGATTAGCATACCCCAAACGTCCACTTAGCACATTGGTTAACACGCTAGATCGTTTTACCAAGTTGAACTGCTGAAAAATCATGCCAATTTGGCGTCGAATTCGACGCATTTCACCGGGTGAGGCACTGGTGATATCCACCCCATCCCAATAGATTTTGCCAGAGGTAGGCTCTATTAAGCGGTTGATACATCGGAGAAGGGTAGATTTTCCCGAACCCGAAAGCCCAATTACCACCAAGAATTCACCATCAGGCACTTCAAAACTTACATCTCGCAATGCCACCGTACCGTTGGGATAAACCTTAGTCAGGTGCTCAACACGTAACACAGATACACCTCACAACAGAGAAATCAGGTTGGGGGTAGGAGATTGTTTCTCCCACCCCCAATCCTTCAGGTTAACCTATTTGACTAGGTTGGTAACATCCACCCCAGAGGCCTCAAGGTAAACACGAAATTCATCATAGAAGGTGTCATCCACGACCTTGAGTCCCTCAATTTGATACACGGCTTTTAGCGCGGCTTTGCCCTCTTCGGTCTCAGCAATCTTCAAGAAGGCTTCATTCAACTTGGCGCGCATATCCTCCGGCACAGTGGCGGCATAGGATACGTTATCGTTCGGGATAATCGGATCCGTGCGCCATATCACCACGATTTTATCCATCACATCAGGGAGATCCTTTTGCAACGCAGAGGAAGTGCGAGCATCAATAAAAGTGGCGCCAAAATCACAGATACCCTTGGCATAAAGCGCCCGCACAACTGTCGGATGCCCCTGCACAAAGGCCGCCGCCTGGGTCTTAATCCCATATTTGTTCAAGTAGCCAACCGGGATCACATACCCTGAGGATGAAAGCGGATCGGTCCAGCAGGGTTTCTTGCCTTCAAACTGAGCCAATGCTGTCGCCGCATCAGCCGTATTCTGATTGGTCTGAGGGTCAAAGTAGGGAGTAAATCCACTATCTACGTGTGCAATGAACTGAGAACCATAGTGGTCAGCACCGAAACGGAGGGTGATCAACCCTACATCCGCATAACCCTTCTGATGGGCAACAACGTAGGCAAAGGGAGGCAACCAGCCGATATGAGCATTACCTGCCCCCATGGCTTCCACCAGCGCACCATAGGAGTTGGGAACCGTGGTTTTGATAGTGTAGCCGGTCAAATCTGAGAGTTGCTTGGCGATGGCTTCACCGCTAGCGATCAACTCCTGGGCTGTTGCCGAAGGCGCCAAAGCCATGATGAGTGGGTTCTCGGGGCTTCCCAAGGGAACTGCTGTAGGTTCAGGTGTAGGAGTAGGCTGAGGCGGCGTGGTTGGCTTTTCAACCTGTGTCGGGGGCTGTGTCGGTTCTGGCGTCGGAGTGGCTGCCGGTTGGCACGCCGCCAACACCATTGCCAGGGCAACCATTGCCACTAGGGCAATATACGATATATGGGTTCTCTTCATAAAAACCTCCTTTTGGGGAATACAGGGGTTTAAAAGAAAGCAGGCAGTTTGTTCGGAACGTGGACTTTCAACAGGAAATGGCATCAAAAGCACCTGATCCTATAAACTGCCCAAACCAAAACCAGTTTACCACAATACCTGTCATCAGTAATGGTATTACGGTTATGAATGGGTTAACATTTTAGGAGTGACATTCAACATAAAATGACCAGAGACCCTTCTCGGGTCTCTGGCAGATGCAGTAAAGATCACCCCTTACTCCATCGGAGTCAATTGCAGGTAATCCTCAAGCGAGCCCCCGTCCAAACAGCATTGGATAATCTGACGTCCCAGAGGATCTAAATCGGGTCGTAGGAAATCTTGCAAGCAACGGCGGAAGAAATCCTCAAGCATCTGTGCACCCTGATCATACCCCTCAGGGCCGACCTCGGGTTGCGTGTCCACCTGCAAAAACCAGCGCGGGATTTGTTGCCCTTCGACATGGAGCGTATGCATCGCATAACCCAAAAGGGCACAGCGTGCCGGGCGAATCTGGTCACTGCGGAAACGGGCGCTCCCGCGGCGCGCCAAATACTCACGCGCAATCCATTGGGGCATAAAACCAACCCGCCAAGCGCCGATATGTTGATTGGGAATGAGCACATGTCGCGTGCGCGGGTACTTCAGAATTTGCTCCAAGAGCAAATTCGCCTGCGCCACTTTTTGCCCCGGCGCAAACGGCCAATATGAACCCACGCCTTCGCTACTCATTCCCTGGGTATCCACAATACTAGGGTTCTCATGCCCGCGTGGTGCCACCAAACGCCACAGCCAAGCTAAGGAGGGTGGAAGCAGGTGGAATAAACCGATAATCCCATAACTAGGACGTTCTCGAGTGCAAGGCGGTGTGCGCACCCCAAAGGAACGCACATCCACGGTGACGACGTCGTTTACTATATTAGGTATAATCTCGCGCGGCACTACCACGCGCGGATTCGGGCAGGGTTTTCCCGGCGCATCCTGGATATGCTCCCAAATCAACGCGCGACTACCCGGCACCGCATCAATGTTCAAAAAGAGGAGCGGCTTGCTGGGCTGAGCGGTCAAACGCTCCAGGTAAGGATCCACACCATAACGATCAATGTGATTGACACGCACAAACCAGGCGCGTTCTGCATCAATCAAACGCAGTTTTCCGTTTGGCTGCTGAATTGAAGGATGACACAGCGCCATGTCATCGTTAACCGGATTGAGCTCACAGGTGCGGGGAATCTGCAAATAGCGCCGTTCGCCGGTCACCAGATTTTCACCCAACAATAAACGTCCATCCGGTTCACGGTGAACTTGTTCGAGCATTTCGCTCTTGCCCCCACCACTTGCTCCTTCGTGCATAATCGTGAGCACATTATCATAGGGAGTTACGACTTGAACGGTCGAGCAGTGCGGAGCAACCCAACCCTCGCGTTCTCCGGTTTCAATCAAGACCCCATAAATGCCCTTTTTTGCACTCGGTCCTGGATAAAGATTGAACGAAAAAATCTCATAGGTCTTATCCCCACGATAATGGACGACCACTTGTTTCCCACCAAAGTAAATATGACGAAACGTCGGTACGCCAAACACCACAACTCGGGGTTTGAACCCATCCGGCAATTGATCCGGAGGGATAATCCCCTGCAACATCGCCAGCGCAAGAGCAAAGAAGCCCGCGTTCGCCGGAACGATGGCCAGAGCATCTGGTCCCATGCCTGGACGCCCAGCAATGAATCCAAACACGGCCAATTCTTGAGTTTTCAGCCAGGCTAATGCCTCCTGTCGAACAGGAGCAAAATCACGCCCAAACCGTTCTTTAAAACGTGGTTGATCGGTTGGACGGTCATCACCTACAACAAGCGAATCGGGATCACGGCGACGCATATAGGGCTCAGTGTAGTTAACCACTACGCCGTTGCGCACCCTGGCTACCGTGGCTTCAACAACACGCCCTTTGCCGGGCACATCATAAACCACCTCATAATAGTTACTCTCCGGACCACCACAGGCCAGGTCAATTAACATTTCCACAGATGTAGCCACGATCACCTTTGGTGCCGCAGCCAATAATTCGGCTACTTCCGCAGGAGGGTTAAATACATGCCATGTTGCACTTTCTGTGGCCAACTCACCTCCCTTTTGACTTCCGAAGAATGCATCGCTCACCATACTCGCCTCCTTATGGCAACAACCCTTTTCGTACAATCAACTCAGCGTTATAAATTGAGGCTCCCGCTGCACCTCGAATTGTATTATGTGATAAGACCACCATTTTCAGATCCAGGACCTCATCGGCACGCACCCGCCCCACCACGGTACTCATACCTCGTCCTGTCATTCGATCTAAACGAGGCTGTGGACGATCATTTTCACGGCGCACCACAATGGGAGGCTTGGGGGTAGATGGCAAATCCATCAGCCAATCCGGTGTAACAAAAGATTCTAACGCACGAAGAGCCTCCTCAGGTGTGGGCCGCGTATCGCACTCAACACTCAAACACACCAGATGCCCATCTAGAACTGCTACCCGATTTGTCTGCGCCGATATAGCGACCGGGTGGAACTTAATCTGTCCATCCTTTAAAACGCCCAACATTTTACGCGGTTCCAGGGATACCTTTTCTTCCTCACCGCGAATATATGGAATAACATTGTCGGTTATGTCCAGAGAGGCTACCCCAGGATAACCCGCGCCGGATAATGCTTGCATGGAAACGGCAATAACACGTTTTACCCCAAAGGTTTGATCTAAAGCCTTCAAAACTACCGTCATTCCGGTGCTGGTGCAGTTAGGATTCGTTACGATTGCGCCGCGCCAGGCTCGTCGTTGTCTTTGCCAGTGAACCAAATCCACGTGTTCAGCATTAACTTCAGGCAAGATTAAAGGCACATCTTCGTCCATGCGATGTGCTGACGCATTCGAGCATACCACACACCCTTTTTGCGCCAACGCAGGCTCTAGATCAAATGCCACATCTGCCGGCAAGGCTGAAAAGACAATGGGCTCGTTAATTACCTCTGCTATCGTGGGCTGTAACACCATCTCTCTTGCCCACTCGGGCATCGGAGTATCTAAGAGCCAGCGGCACCCCTCCGCGTAAGTTTTGCCAACTGAACGGTCAGAAGCACACAACGTCGTTACTTTGAACCAAGGATGATGATCAAGCAACTGAACAAACCGCTGCCCAACAGCACCCGTAGCACCCAGGATAGCAACTGGAATGGGTTCCATAACCGCGCTCCTTAAATCCTGATCAACCCATGTAAGGCACGTAGCCCCACCTGTAAGTCCTCAGCTTTCACCACCAAACTGATGGAAACCTCAGAGGACCCTTGAGCAATGGCAATCACATTAACTCCCTGCGCCCCTAAAGCCCCAAAAACACGCCCAGCGACCCCAGGAATGTGTTGCATACCGCTCCCAACAACGGTGAGAATAACCACTTCATCCGAAGCCCAAACACGGTCAATATCACGGCGCTCAATCTCCTTAGCAAATTCCTGCTCTAATGCGGCTACGATTTTATCGGCTGTATCAGCGGGTACGGCAAAGCAAATAGACTGTTCCGAAGACGCCTGACTAATTAACGGGACACTTGTGCCCGTGCGCGCCACGGCAGTAAATGTGCGCGCCGCCACACCTGGCACCCCTAGCATGCCACGCCCCTCTACCGTGACCAGACGTTGATGACGTACAGCGGTTACAGCCTTGATCACGCCATCGAGAATTGAGGGCTCATCTCCGACGATCTCACTCCCGGGGTGAGAAGGATTAAAGGTATTCAAAACGCGCAATCGAATTCCCGCCTCAATGATCGGGCGAATCGTCTTGGGGTGCAAAACCTTCGCCCCGAAATAAGCCAGCTCGGCCACCTCCCGATAAGTGAGACGGGGAATGGTCTGTGCCTCAGGGATCAATCGCGGGTCGGCTGTCATGACGCCATTGACATCCGTCCAAATCCAGACCTCATCCGCGTGTAATGCAGCCGCCAATATCGCGGCCGAATAATCACTGCCGCCTCGTCCCAATGTTGTAGGAATTCCCTCCGGAGTCGCGCCAATATATCCGGTGATAACGGGCACAATCCCATCTGCCAAACGCGGGCGCAACAAGGTATTCACCTTGAGTTGTGTGGCGGCCATGTCAGGGTGGGCAGATTGGAACTGACGGTCGGTTACAATGATCTCCGTCGCATCAATGGCTTCAGCCCGAATGCCCGCCGTATTAAGCGCCGCGGCAAGAACACGAACGCTCATCCGCTCGCCCATCCCCGCAACGGCATCTAAGGCTCGAGGCGAAGCCTCTCCCAACACGGCAATAGCCTGCCACAAAGAAGCCAAACGCTGCAAAAGACGTTCAATCTCCTCCCCAACTGCCTGCTGCATTTTCCGATCCGACACAAAAGCGGTGAGTAACTGATGGTGGCGTTCGTGCAAATACTGCAAGGTGGTCTCAACTTCACTATCATCACCTTGAGCCACTTTATAGGCTTGAGTGAGAAGCGTCTCAGTGACCCCGCTAAGGGCAGAAGCCACCACTACCATTGCAGGCCAAGCAGTCCGTGCCTCGCGGACGATATTCAGAACATGCTGAACTGCGGTCACATCACCGACCGAGGTGCCCCCAAATTTCATGACCAATAAACCGCGGGAATGTGTATGTACTGACATTGCCGCTCCCTACCCTTTGGCATTGAGAGTGTTATAAGGGATACTTAAATTGTGGGCAATTATACGCATTTCTTCTCTTTTTGGGTATAGGATGACGTAAAAATCTTACCCCTTTTCCAATAAGGGTTTGTTCCGCCATCCAAGTTGCTTGACATTTCGCCTCCCCAAGACTATATTTGGTATGCACTTTCGAGAAGCCGAAAATGAATGAGATTGCTTCTTTAGATCCTGATTACCATAGTAATATCCCGCCCTGGGCCGAATGAGCGGTTGAAGTTCGGGTTAAGCCAGATTAATGGCTACCTCATGCCCCGCACTTCAACCCCGGCGGGGCATTTTTTTGGAGGTGGCATGGCTACCCTTCGCGATTTACTTCTACCCAAACCTCGCGAGGAACGCCTTTTTACCCTGGGGGATTTTGTTGTCTTTATCCTCATTGCGGTATTACTTTATGCGGGCGTGACCTTGGCAGTAAAAGCCCCGCCAAGCGTAAAAGGCCCCGCGATTTCCCTGGCTCCCTCTGCTTTGCCCTGGTACGCTCTACTCTCCGTCGGACGGATGGCAGCCGCTTATGCGCTTTCCCTGACTTTCACCCTCCTTTATGGGCGTGCTGCCGCTTACAACCCGCGCGCAGAACGCCTTTTGTTGCCACTTTTAGATGTCTTGCAAAGTGTTCCTATACTCTCGTTTCTCCCCGTGGTTCTGCTCAGTTTGAGTGCTATTTTGCCCGAATCCACCGCAGCCGAACTTGCGTCCATCGTTCTCATTTTCACCAGCCAGGCCTGGAACATGACCTTTGGATGGTACCAATCTCTTAAGACGATCCCCAAAGAACTTAATGAAGCCAGCAATATTTTTCGCTTGAACACCTGGCTGCGCTTTCGCTACCTTGAACTACCCTTTGGTATGATTTCCTTGGTTTGGAATAGCATGATGAGTTGGGCTGGCGGCTGGTTTTTCCTAATGGCGGCAGAAATTTTTACCGTGGGTGAGCGCGACTTTCGTCTCCCTGGCTTAGGGGCTTATTTACAAGAAGCGGCTAATCAGGGAAATTATCAGGCTATCTTCTTGGGCCTCCTAACTCTCATCCTAACCATTGTCGCCCTTGATCAACTGGTCTGGCGTCCTCTTCTTGCTTGGTCTGACCGTTTCAAATTAGAAATGGTTGAAAGCGACAACCCACCCACGTCCTGGTTTTATGATCTTCTCAATAATGCCCGCTTCGTGATCTGGCTACAAACGCGAATAATTACCCCACTCAGTCATCTCTTAGATCAATGGACGGTTCGTCGGTTTCCTTTCAGGGAACAAGAATCAGGACTATCTCGCCTAAACTGGCATGAGATTCTTGTGAGTGTTGCAATTGCAGGGGCATTGCTCTATGGAACCGGCCGTGCTGGCCAGTTATTATTTACCCTTCCCCTCCAACAGTGGTTAACCATAGGGCTGAGCGTCGGAACCACTTTGGCCCGTGTTGTAATTTCACTTCTCATTGCCCTTGCCTGGACCATTCCGGTCGGGGTAGCCATCGGGACACAACCTCGCCTGGCAGCCGTGTTGCAACCAATCGTTCAGATTGCTGCCTCGGTGCCCGCAACCGCAATTTTTCCCGTAATTTTGCTGTTTTTCCTCTCCCTACCGGGCGGGCTTAACCTGGCTGCGATATTGCTGATGCTCATGGGCACCCAATGGTACTTACTTTTCAACGTAATTGCCGGGGCTACTGCCATTCCTCAAGACTTGAAGTACACCTCAGCCTTATTACGCCTGACCCCATGGCAGCGCTGGCGTATGTTAATCCTGCCGGCCCTGTTTCCTTACCTCATCACGGGTGCCATTACCGCCAGTGGGGGCGCCTGGAATGCCAGCATTGTTGCCGAGTATGTCACATTTGGGGGCAGTACCCATACCGTTCTTGGTATTGGGGCATTAATAGCCCATGCGACTGCAAGCGGCGATTATGCTTTATTGCTGGCGGCTACTCTAAGTATGGTGACCACCGTGGTCTTGATCAACCGCTTATGGTGGCGGCGCCTATATGTGATCGCTGAAGAAAAATACCGCATGGAGTAAGATCATGACCGATCAAAAACCTCTGCTCCAACTCATACACGTCCAACAACTCTACACAAGCGGGCAGCGCCGCTTTGTAGCGGTTCAGGATGTCAACCTAGCCATCCATGAAGGGGAATTTGTCGCCCTGTTAGGCCCGTCCGGATGCGGTAAAAGCACCTTACTTCGCATTATCACAGGTCTTCAGAAACCCTCTGAAGGGCAGGTGCTCTACCGTGGGATTCCATTAAAAGGTGTTAACCCTTACGCTACCATTGTTTTTCAAACATTTGCCCTCTTTCCCTGGCTGACGGTCAAGGAAAATGTGGAATTAGCCCTGGTAGCCCGTGGTACACCTGCAGAAACGCGCGCCTCGCGCGCACTTGACCTCATTGACCGCGTGGGTCTGGATGGGTTTGAAACCGCCTATCCCCGAGAACTGTCCGGTGGAATGCGCCAAAAAGTCGGTTTTGCCCGCGCGATGGCTGTAGAACCAGAACTCCTCTGCCTGGATGAACCCTTCTCTGCTCTCGATGTCTTGAGCGCCGAAAGCCTGCGCGGCGAATTACTGGAACTTTGGCTCAGTGGCAATATCCCAACCCGCGCTATCCTAATGGTCACCCATAATATTGAGGAAGCCATTCTGATGGCAGATCGGTTGATCATTATGGATAAGGACCCTGGACGCATTGTGGCCGAAATGCCCATCACCCTTCCCCACCCCCGCCAACGCAAATCCCCCGAATTCCAAGACTTGGTAGACCAAGTTTACGCTCTATTGGCCGGTCAAACCCAACCCGAACCGATCGAATTAGGCTCTGCACCCGGTGAGCCGGGTAAGACTCGTGCCTTGCCGAGAATTACGATTAATGACCTGGCCGGATTCCTGGAATACCTTAATGAACAACCTGGTCGCCGTGCAGATATCTTCCAACTTCCAGATGAATTGGGCATTGACTCAGATCACGTCCTGCGCCTGACCGAAACAACCGAGTTGTTGGGATTTGCTACCATCGAGAAAGGCGATATCCAGCTAACACCCCTCGGTGAAACCTTTGCCGAGGCGAGCATCCTCGCCCGCAAAGAAATCTTTGCGACGCGGATTCGCCGCCTGCCGCTGGTACGCTGGTTACTTAATCTTCTACGTCGCGCCGAAGAAAATCGGTTGGATTGGGATTTTGTGCGTACCGCCCTCGAGTTGGAGTTTCCACCGGACGAAGCCGAGCAGCAACTGGATATCCTAATTGATTGGGGGCGTTATGCCGAAATCCTATCCTATGACGATAATCAAGGTGTGATTGTCCTGGAACCAGTGACCTCCCCTGAGCGGGCCATGTAAATACATTCTAGTTACTTGAGACAGGTTTGTTTGCCGTCTGTTCCCCAATGAGCACGACAATTAGGTGAAAGCCTTGATTCACAAACGCCTCTACCGGAGGAAGAGGCCGCATACGGCTGCGTTGATAGGCTAATCCGTAAATAGCCCAACTGACTACTGTTGCAACCTGCTCTGGGCTGGCTCGCGATGTCAAGGGCAAAGTGCCTTCACCTAGCCAATGCAATACGAGGTCAAAAATTTGAGTTCGAATCTGTTCCTCGATTAGTGCATTGAATTGCGGATCGGCATTAAAGCAATGCCGATTATGGTTCTCCACAAATTCACACACGGTAAGCATTAATTGGTGTAAATTCTCAGCGCTATAATGACAGGCGTTTAACACCCGTCGCTCCAATTCCTCCCTGAAAGCCTCACGGACGGCAAAATTAAGCAAGTCATATTTATCTGTAAAATGTGCATAAAACGTAGCACGGTTGATGCCGGCACGCGTTGTAATATCCTGAACGGTCGTAGCATGAAACCCCTTTTCTGCCAACAACTCCATAAACGCCTGGCGGATCCAGTTGCGTGTTCGCTTAACGCGAGGGTCTATTTTTTTTTGTCGGCCCTGAAGACAACAACATTTCTTACCTCCTGTTGATTACTCAACATTCTTCATATCTTGACGGTTGACGATGATAAGCAACATTCGTTTAATAAACAACGGTTATTGCCTAAATTTTTATTATAACCACAATAGAGGCAATATTAATCAAAATTCTGAGACTTCAACGGAGGTAACACACAATGGATGTGGTCTTTCTTGTAGGGCGTCTAATAGTAGGAGCCTATTACCTAATTAATGCCGCTAACCATATTCTCCAGGTGAAAGCGCTTAGTGGCTATGCGCAATCCAAAGGCGTCCCCACACCTCGGATTGCTGTTTTAGGTTCAGGTGTCCTATTACTTGTCGGTGGACTGAGTATCCTTACCGGCTACTACCCCCTGATCGGGATCCTTGCATTGGTTATTTTCTTTCTGCCGGTCACATTCATAATGCACGCCTACTGGAAAATCCAGGATCCCATGATGCGGACGATTGAAATGGTCAACTTTATGAAAAATCTTGCCCTCATGGGCTCGGCACTAATGTTCCTGGCCATTCCTCAGCCTTGGCCGTATCGGCTTTTTTAGGTCAGCCCTGCAAAAGGATTTTATTGCCACCCTTACCCCTAGGGTGGCAATTCATTTTCTCTCCGAATAGGGACTTTAGAGAGTATTAGGGGGTATAATGGCTAAAATCTATCCCCTCGGAGATATTCATGCGATGCCTTTGCCGGCTAAAGAAAAACCCTCTCCCCGAAGGTATGGTCATTTAGTACTCCTCCTATTCATCTTATTACCAATTTTCACTCCTTTTGTCACTGTTCGGGCTCAGACTTCTCTACCCAATCAGATTTATCTTCCCCTTATCTTAAACCCAGCTCCAACCAACGTTAGTTCTCCTGCCCTTCCAACGTGGCTAGAACTGATTAATCGCTACCGCGCCCAAGCCACCCTTCCGGTGCTCCAGGAAAACGCTCAATGGAGCAATGGGGCTGAGAAGCACGCCATCTACATGGTAAAAAACGACCTCATTACCCACAAAGAAGATCCTAACAACCCCTGGTATACACCAGAGGGAGATGAAGCCGGACGCAACAGCAATGTTATGATCAGTTCATCTCTTACCTTTACGGAGACACAAGCTATTGACCTATGGATGCAAGGGCCATTTCATGCCTTGGGCATCCTTCACCCTCGTTTGGAAAAGACTGGCTTTGGCATCTATCGCGAGGACATTGGAACCTACCGGACCGCCGCCGCGCTCGATGTTCTACGTGGTAGAATCCCAACGCTTCCTTTGATTGTTTCCTTCCCCATTTTTTGGCCGGGCAACGGGCAAACCATCACCCTTAACCGCTACAACGGCGGAGAATCTCCCGACCCTCTTGCTCCATGCGATGGGTACACTCCCCCTAGTGGTACACCAATTATGATTCAACTGGGAAATGGTAGCCTTTCACCACTGGTCAAACACAGCGATTTACGGTGGCAGGGGAAATCTCTCCCTCATTGTATCTACACCGAAAACACCTACATCAATCCCAATGTCTCCCAACAAGACCTTGCTCGCTCCATCTTAAATGCTCAGGACGCCATTATTCTCATCCCCCAAGCACCACTTGAAGCCGGGAGATATTCTGTTTCGGTCACCGTGTCTGCCTCACCCAATGCTTCAGATACAACTTATACCTGGGCATTTGACGTGGTCTCTTCTGTCACGCCTCAATCTCTCAACGAAGACCCAAACGATGGCGCACAAACTCAATAAGTTTGGACAATCTAATTTCAGTAGGCACACGTATCCAGCGGCGCCTCAACCTGCCCTGGTACCGTTACTTGCAAAGCGCGGTAAGCATTGAGACGTCCCAATGACCACCAGCGGTTGGCCACGAACGGCAAATATAACTGCCATGGGCTATCACTAGAGGTTATGGTCACCTCATTAAGAGTTATGTTTCCATAAAGAGTTACCGGATCGGTGGCATACCGCAGTGCCCACCACACCTCGGTGTTTTTCCAGTTAGGATTGCGGCTCCAGAGCAACCCGGCCACGCCCGCCACATGTGGCGCCGCCATAGACGTACCGCTCATATTCACAAATTCCCCTATTGTGGTACTCAAAATATTAACGCCAGGCGCCAATAAATCCAGCGTCTCATCCCGTTGTGAGAAACTTGTTTCCACACCATACTGGTCAACTGCGCCCACGGATACCACACGGGGTGAACGCGCCGGATAGGCCATGGAAGTCTTAGAGCCATCATTCCCACTCGCGGCAACAATCAATACCCCCTGATCAAAAGCCGCATTGATCGCATTTGCCAGCGTTAACGAACAGCTCTTGCCCCCTAGGCTTAAGTTCACGATCCTCGCCCCTTGCTCAACAGCGTATTTAATCCCATTAACTAATATCTCATCCGTCCCCCCACCCCCACTATTGAGAATTTTTATCGGCAAAATCTTACAACTGGGGCAAACCCCAGCAATGCCTATGTTGTTATTCGTAGCCGCCGCCGCAATCCCTGCCACATGTGTGCCGTGACCGTGGTCATCCATAGCATCATCATCGTTATTGACATAATCCTTATCAATATCCGTTAGGACCTTCATCTTCAAGTCAGGATGAGTGTAATCCACCCCGGTGTCCAAAACGGCGATAATCACGTTGGGGCTTCCACGCGAAAGATCCCACGCTTTAGGGGCTTCGATTTTTGGCAATGCCCATTGAGAAGACCAGTAGGGATCATTCGGAGTGAACTCTAGGGCGTGATAAACATGATTGGGCTCGGCATACTCCACAAAATCCTGCGCCCGAAACACGCGCAGTGCCTCATCTAGGTTGCTCCCTGGGGGCAATGTAATCACCAAAACCCGTTCCAGGCCACCGAATTCCTGCCTTACCCCCCTATACCCAGAGGTAGGTTCGAGTAAAGGGCGCATACTACGCACCCGCAGGTTGCGATTAACGTTATCCAGCCCCCTTATCCCCGTTTCCAATGTCGCTAAGGCATTAAGGCGCAGGTAAGGCATATATCCGGGTTTGATCGCTACCAACGCTTCATCAGGCACAACATCCTGATCCGCAAGTATCTTGTCTGTCATCCCCTGGCTGGCATGGACTTCCGGATAAAAAGGAATCAGAACCAGCAACAAGCCGGTAATAAAAATCCAATGTAGGGATCGGCGCCACATATGCCCCATTTTACCCTTGAACAAACGGATTCAGCAGCAATTTTCAAGGGTGCAAGAATCGGGCCGCGGCTTATTCAAGTCCCAGTTCACGCCGTACTATGTGTGTTCCGGCAACCATAGCCCTTAATTTGGCTCTAGCCGCCCAGCGTGCTGTCTGACTGAAACCACAATCCGGAACAATAACCAAGTGCTGTGGAGAAATGTAAGTCAACAGCATTCGAATGCGTTCGGCAACATCTTCTGGAGACTCTATATAATAATTTTTCACATCCACTACCCCCGCAGCCAGGGTTTTCCCTGCCAGCATCACCTCACGCGCGATCTCCACCTCAGACATTTCACGATTTGCAAACTCCAAAGCCAGTTCATCTACCTCGGCATCCAAAATCGCTGGGAACAAGGGACGATATTGCCTCCGCGCTACCGGGCGCCCCATGAAATTACCAAAACATAAGTGCAATCCCTTACGAACACTAATTCCTCTTAGAGTCCGCGACAACAAATCTAAAAACGTTCGAGGATCACCAACGTGGACCGCCATGCTGGGCTCATCAATCTGAATAAATTCTGCACCCGCCTGAACCACCGCGCGTAGTTCGGCGTTGATAATCTCCGCCAAGATATAAGCAATTTCAACTCGATCCCGGTACACTGAGCCTGGGAGAATCCGACCTGCTAGCGTAAATGGACCAGGGCAAGTAACTTTGATGGGCTTAATTGTGCGTTCTCGTGCGTAGACGAACTCCGCCACCAATCCCAACCCATTTGGAGCAGTAATGGGGGACACGGCTTCGTAGCGTTCACGTTGATCGTGCCCAGGAATCCCCAGACGTCGCTCAGGCGGTAGTTCGCGCAAACCTTGTAATCGTCCATAAAATCCAGCGGTGAAAAATCCCAATCGCCGCATTTCGCCGTCGCTGACAATATCTATGCCCGCCTCTTCTTGCTCTCTTAATGCCAAATCCACCGCATCATTGAACGTTTCTTCAATGTCTTTCGCCCCAAAATCACCTCGGCGGATCGCCTCTTCAGCCCATACATACCAGGATGGCCACGCATAACTACCGATCACGCTGGTTGATAAGGGTTTAAGGGTTAACACTGTTAACTCCTTGATTTCTGGTACTATGGACTCCACACTTGGACTTGATTCTTTCCCGCCTGCTTGGCTCTATTTAGAGCTGAATCGGCCAATTGCACCAACTGCTCTACCGACTTAAACGTCCACTCGATTTTGGCAATCCCCTGACTGATAGATATCGCAATGGTCTTGCCCTCTACTACCAGAGGCTCGTGGATAACTGCCTCCCTCAGCCGTTCTGCGATCTGTAACGCCTGCTCCAGGGTGGCTTCCGGCAATAACGCAATAAATTCATCTCCCCCAAAACGGCCCACCACATCCATCTGACGTAACAAACGCTGGCATGTAAGTGCCACTTTTTGCAGAACCATGTCCCCGATTAAATGTCCATAGGTGTCATTAATGGGTTTCAAGTTGTCTACATCCATGAGAATGACGGCCATCGGACGTTGGTAACGGCGACTGCGCTCAAACTCCACGCGGGCGATTTCAAAAAAGTGACGGCGGGTAAAGAGTCCAGTTAAGGCATCGCGGGTTGCCAAGCGCTGGGCTTGCTCAAAGCGGCGAATGTTCTGGATCGCTATTCCAACTTGACGTCCCACTATTTCAGCCAAAACTCGATCTCGTTCCGAAAAATTTCGCTGGGGTGAGAGTTTAAAAAGATTGAGTACCCCTAACACTTCTTCACCAGCGATCAGGGGTGCGCCTAAGTAAGCATGCGCCCCCATTTGCACCCACTCATCTAAAGCCTGGGGATGTTCGGTATATTCCCGCAATATCAGTGGAGTCTTTTTCGCTAAAACCTCCCATGCAACGCCCTGCCCCTTGGTAAGCCGAGTTTGAAGGATAGGCCTTGGTAAGTTATACGTGCTGGCAACGAGGATTACCTCATCCTCAGGGTTATACAGACCCACCGTACCCATATCGGCTGATACCAACTGCGTAGTCAGCCTTAGCACTGATTGCAACATACTTCCTAGATCTGAGATGCTGTTAATCTCACGAGAGATCTCATTTAGTCGCTGCTCACTAATAAGGGCATGAGCAACTTCGTCAAACAACCGCGCATTTTGAAGCACCCGCCCAATTGCGCGCGCGTAAGCAAGAGCCAAATCGAGACATTCCTCTTCAAAACTGTTAGGCTCATTTCGTCCTAATGAAAGAAAACCAACAACCTGACCCTCAAAACGGATAGGAACACCCATCCAGGAACGGATCCGCGTACTTTGTTCCATGGAAACCCAATCAGATTCAGCCAATGTATCTCGAATGTGAACGGGTTTCCCCTCACGTAGAAGGGGGATCAGAAATGGAAACCGCTCCACAGTTAAGGAATGTATTGAGGGTTTGCGGTGGAGCCTGACAGCACCACGTGCCGAGTCTAAAGTACGTAAAACCACCACATGTTCCCTCTCCAACCATACAATGCTCCCCAGATCGAATGGAATAATCTCGTGCAAGAGGCTTAAGGCTCGATCCAACGCCACTTCCCAATCCATAATCGAACTAAGGGTCAACGTCGCTTCAAAAAGAAGCATTGCTTTTTTATGTGCCTGTGTCTTTTGTGTGAATATATTAGAAAGAGCGTTGCGGGCATCCTGATTCAAGAGAACAGCTCCCAATTGACCAGCAATCGCTCGAGCAAGTTGGACCTCCCTTTCCGACCATGTTCTTTCCCTTGCGCAGGCATCAACTTGTAAAATTCCCCACCAATCACCACGAACAAAGACCGGTAGGACCATAAGAGAGCGAATATTAAGTGCGCGAAGGATGGCACTTTGTCGCGCCGGGAGATCACGCACATGGGCTTGCACGATTTCTCCGTTCCTCAAATTACTTTCCCATAGATCAAGCCCCCGCCCAGCCAGTGGTCCTGTCTTCCCCCATACTTCCGGTTTGGGTTCGTAAACATTCTCTTGGATCTGCCATCCATGTTGCCATCGAACCAGGAGTCGCCCTTCCCGCGAGAATAGTGAAAAGAATGAGACGCGATCTGCAATCAAACGCTCACCCATTTGCCTTAATAATTCATTGATAGTCTCACTTCCAGGATCTACTAACAACGAAAATAAACCCATCGAAGGGAGAGCTTGAGTGAGCAACGGATAAGCTACCTGCTGGGTTTCCAGGTCCTGAACGCAGCGAAGTTCAAGTAAAAAGGCCAGAACTCCCTGCCAAGTTATAGGATGCACCCGAATCTCATAAGGGGTGTCATCAGGTCTAAGTTGGCATGTTTCGGCCGGTAATGATTCTTCTTTCTTGGCAAGCACCCTTAGGTATTTCCCCACTGGAGATCGTTGAGGGGATAAGAATCGCTCCATCACCGGTGTAGCAAACGCGATCTGCCAATCCGGCTTGACAATCATCACCGGTTTATACCAAACACTCCCCTCACTATATAGCCACGCCTCTAAGTAACTTTGTCCTAAATCCTGAAGCAACCCTTCTAAGGTGGTAGATTCTACCGACATAGCACCCCCCTGATCGAATCCACATCCTGTCGGATCGTCGCTCATTCTTCCCCCGGGCGCGCGAACCAGTAACCAACGCCCCACTTATTCCGAATATAACGGGGGCGACCCGGATCATCTTCAATTTTCTCACGCAAATAACGAACGTAAAGCGAAAGGGTAGGGATCGCATCTATATATCCCTCTCCCCAGACTTTGCGCAGTATTTCTTCGTGTGTTAAAACCTTTCCCTGTTCACGCACCAGACAGGCCAACAAACGGAACTCAGTTGGTGTCAATCGTATAGGCTGCCCTCGACGGTACACGGCTTGTAGGTTCAGATCAATGCGTAAATTTCCATCATCGAATATTTCAGGTAACTGAGTGCCTTCTCCACGACCACGCCGTTTGAGCAACGCCAGGATACGCGCCTCAAGTTCCCGTAGGCTGAAAGGTTTGCGCATGTAATCATCAGCACCTACGTCAAAACCTCGCAACACATCCGTATCGCGACTTTTTGCCGTTAAGAATAAAATGGGCACATCGGTCAAAGCGCGCAAACGCCGACAGACCTCATACCCATCCACACGCGGCATCATGATATCCAGGATAATCACATCGGGATGAATCTGATAAGCCAGCCGTAGGGCTTCCTCACCATCTTCGGCGCAATATACAGCAAATCCTTTTCGTTCTAAATTGAGTCGCACCAGTTCATTTAACGTTGGATCATCATCAACCACCAGTATCTTGGGGCTCATAGCCCACCTCCTCTGCTAACGGGAGGGTGAATGTAAAGCGACTGCCTTTACCAGGCTCACTCTCTACCCATATTTTACCCTTCATTGCCTCTACCAACATCTTGGCAACGTAGAGCCCTATCCCGTGACCATAAACAGTTTGGGCATCACCGCCATCTGCACGATAGAATCGGTCAAATAAGTGGGGTTGATCCTCAGGTGCAACACCCGGCCCATGATCAACAACACTAATTTGAGCCGATTTCTCGGCGATGCAATCAAGCACTACTCTAATCGGCCCCTCGGGTGGAGAATACTTTATCGCGTTCTCGACTAAGTTGTTCAGAACCGAGTAAAACGCGCGCTCGTCAGCTAACACCCATACTGGCGTCGAAACTCCCTCCACCTGTATCTCACGTTCAGGATTTATCATGCGCCAGTGCCCTACAACCTCTGATACCAAAAAATCCGCCGGCATTGGGCGCGGTTCAACCTCTATTTCATGCGTTTCCATGGCATAAATATCGAGAATGCGATCCAGAAAATCGGCCAAGCGATCACTTTCCGAAATTAAGAGGTGTAAATAAGCCTTATAATCCTCGATCTTCCCCCCGCCTTGTGCACCCGAAAGAATGAGTTCTGCCGCCGAGCGAATTTTGGTTAATGGAGTACGCATTTCATGGGAAAAAGCAGAAATCAGTTCATCTTGCAAGCGGGTAAGCATTTCCTTTTCGGTGACGTCTCGCATCAATAATACTGCCATTGGTTCCTCGGTTTGCCCCAAAGGGGCCAGACTAAGAGAAACCACCCGACGAGTGCCATTCCTCTGGCGAATGACAATGCCGTCTAAAACCAAAGGGTGGCGCTCAATTAATACATGGTGCAACGCTGTATGAACGCGCTTTTCAACTTCCGCGCCATCTAAAATGGCCCCTATGGATTGTCCAATCAGCGAGTCCGATTCCCATCCCGCCTGACCTCTGGCCGCCATATTTGCAGATAATATGATCCCTCGATCATTAACCGTCAGTAAACCTTCTCTCATTCCCTCTACAATAAGGCTCAAACGATGTTTGTCTTCCTCAATGGTACGGAATAAGTGAGCGTTTTCTAGCGAAGTGGCGGCATGATCGGCCAACAGCGAAACCACCCAACGCGCAGTTTGGTCAAACGCTCTTTCCTCATCAGACTCTAACAAAATAACCCCCCAGAAATTTTCGCCAGTTCGAATCGGGATGACCAACTGCGTTTTCGAACTAGGAAAGAAAAACAATGGCTCGGCCGATTTGGCTCGTTGCCTTGCATCACGATTAGAGGAATACATCGCATACACTTGTCTAAAATGTTCGCGCAGATTAGGCACGGCAACATTTTCTTCCGAGCGAGTAGAAAGTTCGCCGTCATCAAGTATAATAAGCCCGGCTTTGGCTCGGATTAAAGCCATTGCGACCTCTAATGTGTGATCTACAATCGCCTGAGGTTCTAACATTTCATTGAGCCTTTGCGAGGCTTTTTGAATTATCCCTAACTGACGAACTCGCTCCTCTAAAGCCCGATCGGTAATCGTATGTAAACCTGCCTGTTCCAGAGCCTGCTCTCCCAATTCGATAAGCATTTGGAGACGAAAAATATCGGTACTATCAAAGCAACCATGGCCTTTCTTGTTAAATAGAACAAACACCCCAATCAACTCACCTGTTGATCGAACAAGCGGCATGCTCAATATCGAATGCAAAAGATGATCTTGGCCTTGCCCCAAGAAGCCTTTTTGAATTTCTAATCCATTCAAAAATAGCGCACGTCGCTGTTCCACCAACCACTGGGCTAAAGAATGCTCGTAAGTTGTAGAAGTCAACGGTTCTCGGCGCCAATAACCACTTTCTGGGAATCCTATTGCTTCCCATGCTTGGGAAACCGGATCCCTGATCAAAAAACCACCACCTTCTGAAGGTACCTGTCTCAGCGCATACTTGTAAAGCAACATCAATACTTCTTGCAAATTCAGCGTACGCCCCATCAATCTCAGACTGGCTTCAAAGGCGCTTTGCAATTCAGCCCGTCTTCGCAGACTTTTTGTCACATCCCCAATAATCATTGCCAAAAAAACGAGAGCAACCGTCACCCCTCCCATTTCAAATGCAGGCCGCCACCCCCAAGCAGAGTCATACAGCATAATCATGTGCACGACGAAAACTACGCTGTAGAAGAGAGCAATAACCAAAGCCGGCAATGTTCCCAGAAAAGCCGCAGCCAACAAAACCGGGATAAGACTGAGGTAAATTAGAGGATTAGGGTAACCGGTTCTGAAGGCAGGCCCGCTCTGGAATAGCACCAATATGACCAAGCAGGACACAAGAAGGGTAATCCCTTTTCCCAATAGATTATTCCCAAAACGAGGATTAGTTTGATCCCAGGTGACAATTTTACGTTTCACAACAGCAACACCCAGCCTAAAGAAAAAGTAAATCCGAAATTAGCCGCAATTCCAAACCATGTAGAATGTTCACGCAGTCGAACATAAGTATTCAGAAGAGCAATTACTATCCGATATCCCAAAACGACTATTCCGATTGGCCAAGACCAAACAACCAACCCAAGGGGTAACCAGGCTAATACACTAAAGATAGCATTTGTGGTTAGTATTTTCCATTCGGGGAATTCCAAACGATCTTGTAACAATGGGGTTAAACGTCCTCTCAGGGCAATCTCTTCGGCAGGCGCTAACAGCGCACCTGCCACCGCCCCCCACCAACAGATTTTTTCCAAACTCCCATTCTGTTTAAGAATATCCACTAGTGGAATATAATGATTAGATAAATAGGCCAAATGTACACCTAAGGTGATTCCTGCCATACCTCCACCCAATAGATAAAAACCCCAGTTATATGAACGTAATCCCAACACACGAAATCCCGATGGCACTCCTCGTCCCGAGAGAAGATACGCCGACAATGAAATCACAGGTAAGCTTATAATGATTAGCCAGAACCAACCGGATAAGGCAAAACCACTCTTGGTGGGATAACCAAGACCTGCTGCTACAGTGATCAGTGTTGTAATCAAAATCGCCAATATGGAAAGCAGTTCTGCATTTTGATACCCCTCTTTGATTAAGCCTTCTACCCCAAAGTAGAACAATAATGGTGAGATAACCAACAATCCTCCAATGACCCTCCATTGGACATCGAAGCCACTCACCACAGAAAGTAAGCCCAAGGCAATTCCTACGACCAGGGCTGCGGTTAGCAAGCGAACTTTCTTGCGGGCAGAGCGACGCTGGGAACTTCTTATCTTATCCCAATCAGGGTTAACTTTAGTAAATAAAACATCAATCACTTAAGGACCTGCTCTTTCTCATTACCCAACCCTTCACCTTACCTTCAGCTCAATCTAAGACAAACGTATAAATTTACTGACTTTGTCAAGATTATACCAGAGCGACTTTGCATTTTCGAGAAGGAAAGATAGAATATGAGTAGCCGGAAGGGGCAAAATAACCATTTTTAGAAATCGCAGCATAGGCACTCCAGTAATGACGCAGCACAAACTGGATTTGGGGGCACTTGCACAGGCTTTACCGATACCCGCTTCGATTGAGGATCGGCAAGGCTATGTTTTAGCCTGGAATACTGGCGCAGCAAATTTACTGGGATGGCGAGCACAAGAAATACTACAGCAACGTGCGCCATATTGGGACGATAAAGTAGCCTCAACGCGAGAAACGTTGTGGTCTCCTGATAACACCGCCCAATTTCCCCTCCGAATTGCCCTAAGGACTCAGAATGGGTCAATGGTGCATGTACATCTTCGCGCTTCAGTTTTATCATTGCCCCCACAGTACGATGTCCTGCTTCTAACCTTTGAACCCATTTCGGACAGTCAATCCTCATCCGAACCCCTGGCATCGGGTCAGGCCACTTTAAGCACCCTTCTTGCCAACCTACCAGGAGCAGCTTACCGCTGCCGCAACGATTCCAAGTGGAGCATGGAATTTATCAGTCAGGGTTGTTATGCCCTTACCGGTTACCCGCCGGATGACTTTATCCAAAATCAGAAAAGATCATTCGCAGAGATTATCCTCCCCGAAGATCGCCAGCACGTTTGGGACCAAGTGCAAGCGGCGATTGATCAGCACCAGCCCTATCAAATGATTTATCGCATCCGCAATGCAGATGGTCATATACGTTGGGTCTGGGAGCAGGGGCGAGGCATATATGATCCCAACGGACATCTCGAAGCCCTCGAAGGGTATATCAGCGATATCACGGAATTAAAGCAACGCGAAGAAGAACTTGAAATTATTACAAGCCTTAGCCATGCACTGAGAAGCGCACGTTCTCGGTATGAGGTATATCCCATTATCCTTGCCCGCCTTAACCGCCATTTGAACGCCGAAGGTATAGCGTTAACCCTTTACGAAACTAATGCTAACGAGATCCTTGTCGAAAAAGCGCTGGGATGTTTTGAGAACCTTACCGGTAAGCGCTTCCCATCTGACCAGGGAATCCTTGGAGGAATGGTCTCAAATGGACAGGTACAGTTGGTCGAGAAGGTGATCCCTCCTCTAGACCCCTATCTAACGCTTCCCGCTTCGGTTCAATCCCTCTTGGCTATTCCGTTAATAGATCACGAGCAGATATTGGGAGCAATCATTGTTGCCCGTAATTGCTCTTTTACTTTGAGTGAAGTGCGTCTGGTCAATGCCATAGCCGATATCACAGCAGTGACATTACGTCGAGTTATGCTCGCCGAACAAACCGAAAAGCGGCTCAATCAAATGAGCGCGCTTCGCACCATTGAAACTGCCATCAACGCTAATCTTGACCTGCGCTTCACCCTAAATATTTTGCTCGATCAGGTGATCCATCGCCTTAATCTCGATGCAGCCGATGTGTGGCTCTACCATGAGCAAAGTGGCCGTTTAAGTTATGGTGGAGGGTATGGTTTTCGAGGACTAAATATACGTACCGCCCCTCTTCAGTTAGAGTACTCTCTTCCTGGACTGGTGGCTAAAAACGGTGCTCCACTCTTCATACCCGACTTACGAAAAAGCAACTTTTCTATCCACCATACGGTGCCGTTGGAAGAAGAGGGCTTCGTTGCTTATTATGGTTTGCCGCTCATTTCACGCCGTCGTTTACATGGCGTCCTCGAACTTTTTCACCGTAAACCCCTGATACTAAGCAGCGATCAGAAAGAATTTCTTGAATCCCTGGTATCTACTACGGCTATTGCCATTGATAACGCTCGCCTTATCGAAGATCTAAAACGCACAAATGCTGAACTGGTCCAAGCCTATGATGAAACTATCTTAGGCTGGTCGCTTGCTCTTGAGATGCGCGACTCGAGCACCGAGAACCATACTCGGCGCGTCACAGAAATGACAGTGCGCCTTGCCCAAGCCATGGGAATTACCGGCGAAGATCTTACGCAAATACGTCGCGGCGCAATCCTTCACGATATTGGCAAAATGGCGATACCTGATCATATACTGCGTAAGACCGGCTCGCTAACCGAAGAAGAAGCCGCCATTATGCGCTTGCACCCCCTTTTTGCCCGCCAAATGCTCGAGTCTATTGCATTCTTGCGTCCTGCTCTGGCTATCCCTACCTACCACCATGAACGATGGGATGGAACGGGTTATCCTTTCGGCCTCAAAGGTGAAGAAATTCCACTCCCGGCACGAATCTTCGCCGTTGTGGACGTCTGGGATGCCCTTCGCCATGACCGCCCCTATCGAACGGCCTGGCCCGAAGAAAAAGTACGCGCATATCTGCAAGAGGAAGCCGGTAGCCATTTTGATCCTAAAGTGGTTGAATGCTTCTTGCAGTTACTCGACAGTCTCAAGGGCGAAGATTTATAAGAAGGCGTCTCACACCGCTTAGCCGCGCGGACGCATGCCTAAATTAGCAGTAATCTCAGATAGGAATAAAGCTCCCGGTAGACTGGCTAGCATATAAAGCAGACGCATGAGTGTTGCCAAAACCAGCGCGGCCTGTGGCTCTACTCCCCCAAAATGGGTAAACAGGAAGGTAAGAGAGAACTCTTGAATTCCTAACCCATTAATAGATATGGGAATCAATGTAACAAAATAGGCCAGGCTCCATAATATCCCCACTTCAAAGAACGAAATAGCCTGTTGCATACTTCCCAGAAGCACCCAAGCCGCTAGAAAAGTAAATGCCATATGACCATAGGTAGCCAGAAGCGCCAAAATGATACCATGAGGGCGTTTCAACCAAATACCGATAGTTTCAATTACACCTTTTACAAAGCGGCGACCTCGATCAACAACATTTGAAAAAGATCTCACCGTTACCGGCAGAGCCCACCAAGCCGCAAAAAAGCGTTCAATCGTCGGCCAGATCATCGGAATTCCCCATGGTAACAACGTCGCCATTCCAATGGAGCCAACCACGCGGTCCATCAGCAGTGAGGCCACCCCGGTGCTGGCTTTCATCTCATGCTGAAGAACCCCGATCAATCGCACAGCATCGCCTCCCACTGTGGTGGGCAAAAAATTTGACGCAAATAGTCCCATAAAAACCAGACGCAGGGCTCGCCGGAGAGTCATGTGTACTCCCGCTGCACGCAAAAGGGCTAACCACCGAAGTGTTACCATGAACCGTGAAAGAAATGTGAAAACCAAAGCCAAGAGAAAAACACTTAACGGAACCGATTTAAGTGTACGGAGAAATTCATCCACCCCATAAGAAAGTAGCAGGTAGATAGTCAATGCTATCCCTAGGACCGTGCCCATCAATCGCCACAGAGAGAGGCGTTTGGGGGCATTTGTGAATTGGGAATTCCTTTCGTCCATCAGCAGAGTGAATTTTATGCCCTATTCTTTGCCCTGACCAGGGCGGAAATCACCCCTATATCTACCCCTTCCACCTCAACCGGAGTATAATCCGTGCGAGCACCAGCGACCACGCTGGCAATTGTTGTGAATCGGAGGCCAATGCGAATGGAGCAACGACACGTCAACCTGATTCTCATTGCTATTCTCCTCATTGCTGCCATATGGATAGACCTTCCCCAAAACCCTGGTATCAAGATCGGCAATTTTGAAAAACGATTTGAAACAGTGTTAGGGCTTGACTTGCGCGGTGGTATGCAGGTCATCCTCAGCGTCCCCCCGGAGATAGCCGTAACTCAGCAAAACCTCCAGGATGCCGCGATTATTTTGGAAAACCGCAGTAACGCTTTGGGAGTGAGTGAGGTAGTCTTCCAAACCGCTGGTGAACGGATCATCGTGGGGGAGTTTCCTGGAGCAACTAACGCCGAAGATGTTATCAATAAGATTCGCCAAGTCGGTCAACTGGAATTTGTGGATTTTGGCGACACTCCTGTGCCAGAAGGCACTATCATCGAGACTGATTTCGGATTAACGACCAGCACGAGTACCGAGACCCCTGCTCCTACGGTAACCCCTACCACTGGTGAAACCTCTACACCGGAAACCACTCCCGAGGGTTCACCAACTCCAACTTCTACACCAACCACTCGCTATCATACCGTACTCACCGGACGCGACTTGAAGTCCGTGGGGGTAAGCCGCGATACTTTAGGACGCTATGTTGTGGATATCGAATTCACCGACGAAGGGGCACGCATTTTCAAAGAATGGACAACTCAAAACGTCGGTAAGTATTTAGGGATCGTATTGGACAAACGCGTCATTTCCTCTCCGGTGATTCGCGAACCCATTACCGAAGGCCGCGGCCAAATCGAAGGCAACTTCACCAGTGAGACTGCCAACGCTCTCGCCGTCCAACTGCGCTACGGTGCGCTCCCCATCCCACTAAATATCGAGCAGATTCGCGTTGTCGGTCCGACCCTTGGTCAGGATTCCCTGCAAAAGAGCTTACTAGCGGGGGTTATTGGCTTTATCATCGTGATGCTGTTTATGGGAATTTATTATCGTTTGCCAGGGGTGGTCGCAAATCTCGCCTTATTGACCTATGCTGCCGTTACCTTTGCCATCTTCAAAACCATCCCCGTGACTTTAACCTTACCTGGCATTGCCGGATTCCTGCTCAGCACGGGCAGCGCTTTGGATGCCAATATCCTCATCTTTGAACGCCTCAAAGAAGAATTACGAAACGGCCGCAACCTGCGCCAGGCTCTTGATTTAGGGTGGAAACGCGCCTGGTCATCCATTCGCGACTCCAATATCTCGGCACTGATCACCAGTGCGATTCTGTTCTGGTTCGGTTCAACCTTCGGCGCTAGTTTTGTCAAGGGTTTTGCGCTCACCCTAGCCCTAGGCGTTATGGTCAGCCTCTTCACGGCCATCGTAGTCACTCGGGCATTACTTGAAACCGCCGTTTTCGATCTCTTCAAAGACGTGGATAAAAAACCAGGCTGGTTTGGCCTCTAGAAGGAGTCCCCATGTTAGACATCCTCGGAAAACGCTACCTTTTTTTTGCCATCTCGCTCCTGGTCATCGTGCCAGGATTAATCATCCTTGCCATTAATGGCCTTCCTCTAGCCATTGACTTCAAGGGCGGGTCTATATTGGAATTGCGATTTCCCAGTGGTAATTTGCCCGACACCGAATCGGTGGTCAACCTTTATACCGAATTGGGATTCAAGGAGGTACAGGTCCAAACCGCCCTCAGCCCCAACGGCCAACGCGATCTTCTGGTCATTCGTTCTCCTTTCATAGACGATGAAACCAAAATCAAAATTGTTCAAACTATGCAAGAACGGTTCAATGCACCGGACATCGTCGTCAACCGATTCGATAGTGTTGGCCCTGTGATCGCCCAACAAGTGACCGAACGAGCGGCGCTGGCCGTAGCCGTGGCAGCCTTGGCTGTGGTCTTGTATATTACCTATGCGTTCCGCGGCATCCCCCATGCTTTTCGCTATGGGGTATGTGCGATCATCGCCATGCTTCACGACATCCTGGTTGTTTTCAGCCTAGTTGGAATCGGGAGCGTCCTTTTCGGTTGGCAAATGGACTCGCTTTTCTTAACGGCTTTGCTAACCGTCGTTGGATTTTCAACCCAGGATAAGATTGTGGTCTTTGACCGCATTCGCGAGAACAGCAGCATTTACCGCAAACTACCATTTGAAAAACTGGCCAACCACTCCATTATTCAGACTCTACAACGCTCAATCAACACCCAATTGATGACAGTTGAGTTTATGCTGCTGGCACTGGCTCTGTTCGGAGGCGTCACCTTACGCGAATTTGCGGTCATTTTGCTAGTTGGGTTATTTAGCGGTACCTATTCCTCAATCTTCGTTGCCGCCCCCATTCTCGTAGTCTGGGAGAATCAAGAGTGGAAGACGTGGTTTAAGCGCCAGGCCACTGCCTAACCCCACATTCTGACCAATTAAGCCGGCGGCTAAGGTCCTGGTCGCCGGCTTTTCTTTCTCGAATGGTGTCAATTATCAACAAAAGTCAAGAAATCCGGCGAATGACGGAAATAGATAACATGGCTACAATTATATTGCCGTTGTAAAAAAGGCGATTTGTCCATTCAACATTAATCCTTGAGAGGAGAGAATTTTCCATGCGCAAAGAGGTGGTGCTAATCACCGGTGCCAATGGTGAAATGGGCCATGGTTTAATTCAATATCTCGGACAACAGGGCACTTATGACATTATCGCCCTGGATGTTCAACCCTTAGATGAACATCTGAAGCCCTATTGCCTGCGTGCTATCCAAGGGGATATTTTGGATACCATGCTCCTGGGCCGTTTGGTAGCCGAGTTTGAGATCCGTACAATTTATCATTTAGCCTCCATCCTCTCCACGAAAGCCGAATACAACCCCGAAGCGGCCCATCGGGTAAACGTCGAGGGGACTTTGAACTTGCTCCGGCTGGCGGTTGAGCAGTCCCAATGGCAAGGCAAGCCGGTCAAATTCCTTTATCCCAGTTCCATTGCCGTCTATGGACTCCCTGATCTAGAGACCAAACGCTGTGCCGGAAAGGTAAAGGAATACAACTGGCTAGAACCCACTACAATGTATGGGTGCAATAAACTTTATTGCGAGCATCTCGGCCGTTATTATGCCCGATACTACCGTCAACTGGCCGCCGATTATGGGCAAAGCAGTGTGGATTTCCGTAGCATTCGCTTTCCAGGATTGATCAGCGCGGTCACCATCCCAACCGGGGGAACGAGTGATTACGGCCCCGAAATGCTCCATCATGCCGCTCAAGGCTTGCCTTACAAGTGCTTCGTACGTCCTGATACGCGTTTGCCTTTTATGGCGATGCCCGATGCCATCAAGGCTTTGCTTCAGTTAGAGGCTGCTCCGCGTAGTGCACTCAGCCAATATGTCTATAATGTCACCAGTTTTAGCATCAGTGCTGAAGAGTTTTATCAGATCGTCAAAAAAGCCTTCCCGGAAGCCGAGATCACTTTTGAACCCCACCCCAACCGTCAGAAAATCGTAGATTCCTGGCCAGAAGACGTAGATGATTCCGCAGCCCGTCAAGATTGGGGATGGCAACCCGATTATGATTTGGAACGCGCCTTTTCGGAGTATTTGATACCGGCAGTACGCCAGCGGTATGAAGTGGCTCGCCAAATCAGGTAGACCATTTATTCTTGGACTTACTTGTTCACTCTGGAGCTTACTGCGGATCTCACCGTTGTTAGCACCCCAATCATGTGATCGGAGGTGAAGCAATGGTCGAATCAACCCGTGAGGCTAACCCTCAGCGCCAAACCCTAACCTTTAAAGCCGAGACGCAACAACTGCTCGATATCTTGATTCATTCGCTCTACACGGAACGCGAAGTTTTCTTGCGCGAATTGATTTCCAATGCCGCAGATGCGCTAACACGGATGCAATTTATCCTCCTGACCGAGCGTGAGGTGGTTGATCCCGAGGTCGAATTAAAAATCACTCTTATCCCTGAGCCAGAGAAAAGAATTCTGCGCATTATAGATACCGGGATTGGCATGACCGCTGAAGAAATGATCGAGAATCTCGGAACCATTGCCCACTCTGGAGCGCGGGCTTTCGTTCAAGCCGTCAAGGAAACGCACGCCAATCCCAACGATATTATTGGTCAGTTTGGGGTAGGCTTTTATTCCGCCTTCATGGTCGCCGATCAGATTGAAGTGATTTCACGCTCTTATAAACCTCAAGCCTCAGCAGCCCGTTGGTATTCAAGAGGACAAGAGACATTCCAAGTCGAACCCGCCGAGAAAACCAACCGCGGAACAGAGGTCATCCTTTATCTTAAGGAAGATGCAAATGAGTTTACCCAGAGCATTCGCTTGCGTGAAATCATCAACAAGCACTCCGAATACATTCCCTATCCAATATATCTTGGGGATGATCAACAACCCGTTAACCGTCAGAGTGCTCTTTGGCGTCAATCCGCTAAAGAGATCAAACCTGAAGACTACGCGTCCTTTTATAAACAACTTACGCTGGACTTCCAACCACCGCTTTTCCATTTGCACTTAGTTATTGATGCGCCAGTTCAGGTCTACGCCCTACTATATATCCCAGCCTCACCTGAACGTGGCTTGTTGAGTGCCCGCCAAGAGGAAGGCTTGAAGTTGTATGCCCGCAAGGTTTTGATTCAAGAGTACAATCGCGATCTATTGCCCCCGTGTTTCCGCTTCGTGGATGGCGTGGTTGACTCCGAGGATTTACCACTTAATGTGTCTCGCGAGTCAGTGCAAGCCACACGTCTCTTAGCCCAACTAAAGCGCATTCTTACCAACCGTCTTATCGAGGCCCTAAAAAATTGGGCTAAGGAAAAACCCGCGGATTACATCACGTTTTGGCAACGTTTCGGTCGGTACATCCGCGAGGGCATTGCGACCGATGAGGAATTCGGCGAATTGCTCATCCCATTACTCCGCTTCCCCACACTCTACAAACCGGATCAGTGGCTCTCTTTGGATGATTACATCCTCACCATGCCTGCCCGTCAAAATAAGATCTATTACCTGATTAGTGACTCGGTCGGTAGCGCACTCAGCAGTCCTCACCTCGAGATTTATCGCCGCCACCATTATGATGTGCTGTTGTTGACCGATCCACTAGATCCCCTTATGATGCTTCGCCTTAAGAGATACCAAAACCTTGAAATTGCCAATGCAGCCACCGAAGAATTACCTTTACCGGAATCCATACCCGAAACACCAGAGGCAGAACAGCCCTCGCTTTCCGCCGCAGAAGAAGCACGCCTAATTTCACGGTTCAAATCCATTCTAGGAGACCGTGTTGCCGATGTCCGTATAACTAAGCGCCTGAGTGAATCGCCTGCCCGCTTGGTCGGGCGACAAGGCGACTCTCCCCAGGAACTCCAACGGCTTTACCGCTTACTCCACTCAGATCAATCCGTCCCACAATTAGTTTTGGAAATTAATCCTCTTCACCCCATTATCCACCATCTCAATGCCCTCGACGAGACAAATCCGCTATTTCGGCTAGGTGTAGAACAAATTTATGAAGGGGCGTTACTACTTGAAGGATTGCACCCTACACCTAATGAAATGATAAAGCGTATGAACGAGATCCTCCTCCACGCGCTAAAAATCCAACGACAACAGGAGGCATCCAAATGACAAAACCGCTGGTTTTTATTACCCGCCAAATCGCCGCCGAAGCCACTGCACGCTTGCAGGAAGTGGCCGATGTGGAAGTATGGCCCCAGGAAGACCCTCCCCCGTTAAGCGTGTTGTTGGAGAAGATCGCATATGTCGATGGAATAATCACCATGCTTACCGATCCGATCAACGCCGAGGTTATCAAAGCCGCCTCGCCTAAATTAAAGGTCATTAGTCAAATGGCGGTTGGCTTTGACAACATAGATATCGCAAGGGCAACAGAACGAAAAATCCCCGTGGGTCACACCCCAGGTGTCCTCACTGAAACGACCGCCGATTTCGCTTGGGCGCTTATCCTCGCTACTGCTCGCCGTGTGGTCGAAGCAGACCGCCAGGTTCGACAGGGTATCTGGAAACCCTGGGGCCCCGACGTGCTTACTGGCTTTGATGTCTATGGCGCTACCTTAGGCATCGTTGGCTTCGGGCGTATTGGTCAAGCCGTTGCACGACGTGCCAAAGGTTTCAATATGCGCATCATATACCACAGCAGACAGCGCAAACCAGACGCCGAGCAAGAACTAGGTGCAAGTTATGTATCTCTCGAAGATATCTTCCGTTTTTCTGACATCCTCAGTCTGCACTTAAACTATACACCTGCGGCATACCATCTGGTAAATCGTGAGCGATTATCCTTAATGAAACCATCGGCGATCTTAGTCAATACCTCACGCGGCGCCGTTGTGGATTCAGAGGCACTGGTATGGGCTCTACAAAACAAAGTTATTGCCGCCGCCGCATTAGACGTGTTTGACCCTGAACCTATACCCCCGAACCATCCGTTACTGTTCATGGAAAATGTCGTCCTCACCCCGCACATCGCCAGCGCAAGCCGCGAAACACGACACCGTATGGCATTTATGGCGGTGGAAAACGTCATTGCGGCGCTGGAGGGTAAGCCCATCCCCTATTGTGCTAACCCCGAGGTCTATCAATGATTTATCCCTCATTTGTGATTAATGACCCGCCAAATCGGTACATTTGTTCAGACCAAATGCGGTTAAAATTCGGCTTGTTTACGACTTCAGTAATGGGAGGACTATCGTGACTCAGGATGTCTTAACCAGTTTAATACGCCCGCGCAGTGTGGCGGTTATTGGCGCTTCGACTCAACCTGGAAAAATTGGCTATACCGTTGTTAAAAATCTGATTGAGGGGGGATTTTCCGGGCGCATTTATCCTGTCAACCCCAATGCCTCAGAACTCCTTGGGCTCAAGGTTTATCCCAGCGTTACCTCAATTCCCGACCCCGTAGATGCCGCCATTATCACGATTCCGGCAAAAGCCGTGCTCTCTGCGGTTGAGGAATGCGGGCAAAAAGGGGTCAAAGGCTTAATCATTATTACCTCGGGTTTCAGCGAGGTTGGCCAAAAAGACCTTGAACAAGCCGTCGTTGCCACTGCCCACCGCTACGGGATGCGTATACTAGGCCCCAACATCGTGGGCGTCTTGAGTAACGCAGACCGTTTCAACGGCTCTTTTGCCCCCTTCCTTCCTCTGCCCGGCAAAGCCTCTTTGGTCTCCCAGAGCGGGGCATTGTTGATCGCAATTGACGCCGCGACGTTTATTCGCCGGGTTGGGTTCGATAAATTGATCTCAATCGGAAACATGTCGGACGTTGATTTTGCCGACTTGATCACCTGGCTGGACCAGGACGAGAACACCTCTTGTATCTCCCTGTATATTGAGGGCTTCAAGGAAGGACGTCGGTTTATTGAAGCCGCCCGCAACGCTCGTAAGCCAATTATTGCCCTGAAAGCCGGGGTATCCGCACATGGTGCCGCCGCTGCGGCTTCGCATACCGGCTCATTAGCCGGCGCCGCGCGGGTTTACGGCGCCGCATTCCAGCAAGCAGGTGTTGTCCAGGCCAGCGACTTGGACAATCTCTTTGATCGCACGCTTGCCCTCTCTCTGCAACCCCCAATGCGTGGCGATCATCTCTTGATTATCACGAACGGTGGTGGGGTGGGCGTTCTGGCCACCGACGCCGCTGAAAAATATGGCTTACCTTTACAATTTGCACCAGCGGATCTTCAGAATGAATTGCGCCAGTATATGCCCGAATTCGGTTCGCCCAAGAATCCGGTAGATCTTACCGGAATGGCCGGGGCAGATTGGTATTTCGATGCCATTCGCCATGCCCTTCCTCATCCCTGGGTAGATGGGTTGACTGTTCTCTACTGCGAAACCGCGATGACCAATCCCCAAGAAATTGCCGAAAGTATCCACCGAGCGGTAGACGAAAGCGGCGTTACCGACAAACCTGTGGCTGTCTCATTTGTAGGTGGAGAGCGTTCCGAAGATGCCATGCGCTGGTTGGTTGAGCATGGTATTCCCGCCTATGGCGCCCCGGATATTGCTGTAAATGCCTTAGCCGCACTGCGCGAATTTGCGCGTATGAAGGAAACGCTAAGCGAGAACTTTGCCACGTGCGATGCCAACGACCCCGAACGTGCCCGCCGGGTCATTGCCCATGCTCGGGCTGAGGGGCGTGATGTGCTTACCGAAATTGAGGCCAAAGAAGTTTTTGCGGCCTACAATCTCCCAGTGGCAGAAACCCGCCTGGCCACCAGCGAGCAGGAAGCCATTCGGATTGCACACGAAATCGGCTATCCGGTTGTAATGAAGATTGTTTCACCCGACATCATTCATAAGTCAGACGCCGGTGGGGTCAAGGTCAATATCAAAGATGATACGGGGGTGCGTGAAGCATATCGTACCATCATGAACAATGCCAAGGCTTACAAACCCGATGCCCGCATTCACGGGATCGCCGTACAGGAAATGGCCCCTTGGGGAACTGAGGTGATTTTGGGTTCAGTGAACGATCCCACCTTTGGGCCTACGGTTATGTTTGGCTTGGGTGGTATCTTTGTCGAGGTGCTCAAAGATGTGACTTTCCGCGTCGCACCCGTTTCGGCAACCCAAGCACAGCGCATGTTAGATGAAATCCGTGGCGCCCCGGTTCTAGCAGGAGTTCGCGGTGAAGGACCGCGCGATCGTCAGGCCTTGGCCGAAACCATTTGCCGCTATGCGACCATGATCCTTGACCTTGCCGATGAGGTCAGTGAATCGGATGCTAACCCGGTGCTAGTTTATGAAATCGGCAAAGGGGTCAAAGTGGTGGATGCACGGATCATCCTCAAGAAAAAACCGTTAAAGTAAACGGTTAAACGGCTCTTGAGAGAAGACGAGGCCGGCCAATCAGCCGGCCTCATGATTCTTCTGCCTTTTTTCGACATCCATACGCACCAATTCACGACGCAAAACCTTACCCACGGCAGTGCGTGGCAAAACGTCCACAAACTCAATCTCTTCTGGTATCTTATAGCGTACCAAATGCCCTGAACACCAGCGTCTTAAGTCCTCAGCCTCCAGACTCACTCCGGGATTTGGCACAACCCAAGCCTTTACGATTTCTCCTTTCTGTGGATGAGGTACACCCGCGACAGCAACCTCTCTTACCCCAGGGTGGGTTGAGAGCACCTCCTCAATTTCACGTGGCCAGACCTGGAAACCTCCTACCTTAATCAAATCCTTCTTTCGGTCTACCAAGTAGAAATAACCCACCGCGTCCATGTAGGCAATATCACCCGTATATAACCAACCTTCACGTAGAGTAAGTGCAGTCTCTTCAGGGCGTTGATGGTAACCTGCCATGACCTGCGGCCCTCGAATGATCAACTCGCCAGGCTCCCCAACCGAACACGGGGTAATTCCATCGTCCACGTTGACGATTCGGCAGTCCACATCCGGGAGCGGCAATCCGATAGAACCAATCCGGTTTTCACCTAACATGGGGTTGCAATGCGTAGCCGTGGGCGCCTCAGAGAGGCCATACCCCTCCATAACCTTACCACCCGTTAGCCGTTCAAACTCTTCCTTGGTCTCACGGAGCAAAGGCGCCGAGCCCGAAATGCAGGCTTTTACCGAAGAAAGATCAACGTTTCCCGCCCCAACTTGGGGATGCCGATTGATAGCCTGATACAAAGATGGTACACCGGGGAAAAGCGACGCCCGATACCTTTGGATGGCATAAATAATGTGCTCAGTGTCTCGCGCATCTGGAATCAACACCAGACTTGCGCCTAAAGCAACCCCTACACTCATAGCAATGACCATTCCATACACATGAAAGAGCGGGATAGCCGCTAGAACAACTTCTTCACCATCGCGCAACCCCACCAGCCAATGCCGAAACTGTAATGTATTGGCAACCAAGTTGCGATGTAACCCAATGGCAGCCTTGGGAATACCGGTAGTACCTCCGCTGTATTGAAAAACCGCGGCATCGTCCGGGCTTAACAAAGGCAAAGGGACAGCATTGCTTGGACCAACCTCAAGAAGTTCCGAAAGATGTAATTCACGCCGCCCCTCTATCCTCGCTGGTTTGCTTTTATTGGGTTGTATCCATCTTTCCAAAGCATCTAAATCTTCGTCATCGGTTAAAATCCAACCTTCCAGCGGCGTATAATCCGCCAGGGCTGCAAAAACCCCAGCCAGTTGCCGTAATCCTACCACCATGCGAATTCCAGCATCAACTATCGGGTAGGCCAGTTCACGTTCTCGATACGCCGGGTTTAATGCCACCACAATACCGCCAGCCTTCAGAACGGCATAATAGGCAATCACAAACTGTGGGGTGTTCGGCAACACTAACCCAACGCGATCCCCCTTCTGAAGCCCCAAGGCACACAGCCACCGCGATAAATGGGTACTTAGTGCTTCTACCTGAGCGTAGGAAAGGGTTCGATCGCGGTAGATAGTGCAAGCCTGCGAAGGATAGCGCTGAGCCGCTCGGTCTAAAAACCACGGTAAAGCGACTTGAGGATAATGGATTGTATGAGGCACACCCGGATCGTATCGTTTTAACCAGGGTCTTTTCATAGTAAATCTACACCTATTTTTCTATATCTTGGGATTGGAGTGCGGCTTCGCTCTCTTTTGAGTAAATTATCCACGCCGTTTTATCTTCAACCAAGGCCAAAATTTCTTTCACCGTCCCTTCATTGACCTCAAGCCAATGAATCCGAGGGTCATCTTCACGAAACCAGGTGGCTTGTCGTCGCACGAAATCGCGTGTTCGCCGTTTCATCAAGGTGATTGCCTCGTCTAAGGTAATTTCACCCTTCAAGTAGCGTATTATTTCATGATATCCAATTGCAGTTAGCGGCGGCAATTCAGGCGAATAACCTTTAGTCAATAATGCCTTAACTTCCTCGATCAAACCTTGATGAATCATTTGCTCAATCCGTTGGTCAATCCTTTGATAGAGTTCTGGACGCGGACGCTTTAAACCCACGATCAACAAGGAATAAGGCACCTTTCCACGCCGCCGTTGTTCTGAAAATCGCTTTCCCGTTCCCAAGATAACTTCAAGAGCACGGATCGTACGTCGAACGTTGCGTGGATCAATGGCTTGAGCCGCTACAGGATCTAGGAGGCTTAACTTCTGGTGCAATCCCTCGGCACCGATCTCTTTTGCCCATCGTTCCAACCTCTCTCGCAAACGATGATCAGGCGCCTGAGGGGGTATCTCCCAACCTTCAATGATCGCTCGCACATACTGCCCGGTGCCACCTACCAGAAGGGGTAACTTGCCGCGCTGATGAATTTCCGCAATAATTCGAGCAGCCTCGCGCTGGTATAATGCCAAACTCCATACCTCATTCGGTTCGGCGACATCAATCAAATGATGAGAAACACGTTGACGCTCTTCACGGGAAGGTTTTGCTGTACCAATGTCCATTCCCCGATAGAAGAGACGCGAGTCGGCAGACACAATTTCTGCATCAAGACGTTCCGCAACTTGGAGAGAAATCTCCGTCTTGCCAACCGCGGTCGGACCTACAATTACAACAAGGGGATGAGGAATCTCACGCCACGACATTCTCAATCCATATCAGTTCCGAGCATTCTTTCTCCCGAGAACGCCGAATTGCAATGACATCCACGCGCCAGTTTCCCTCAAATTCAGGGTGCTGTTGTAGATAGTACAATGCCGCATTGAGCAGATGTTCTCGCTTTTGTCTCGTCAAGGCTAGTTCCGGCCATCCAAAGGTGTCCGAAGATCGCGTCTTAACCTCTACAAAGACCAATTCATCGGCTTGTTTTACAATTAAATCAAGTTCTCCATACGGTGTGTGATAATTCCTTTCCACCACCTCAAGCCCATGAGCAACCAAGTGGTCTACTGCCTGTTGTTCACCCCAGGCACCTAAAGCCCGATTATGGGATTTCATCGGTGACCTCGCTCATGATTTTACCCCACCCGTGCAGGGATTTCAGAATTTTTCTTGGATTTGCCTAAACAGGGTTTTATGCTAAACTCGGAAAAAGAAGGCTTTCTGACGTTATGTATAATACCCTGCGATCTCTTCTACTTGTAACCTTTCTAATAGCATTGACGGCGTGCACGAAACCCGAGCCTCTATGTGATGATCCAGCAGGTTGTCACGTCTTCCATCGTGACGAGACCATTCTCTTTGGCGTGATTGCCCCATTGAGCGGTGATCAATCCTGTCCTGAAATTCGCATGACGTTAGAAAACCTTCAGCAAAGCGTCACACAAAAAGAGATCCACGGATATCCGATCGCTCTGAGTATATGGGATACCTACAGTTCCGATGAAGCACTTGAAAGCAGTTTGGTGATATCTTTTTCTCAACCCACGCTTCTGGCCACACTGGTATTAACGTGTAATTCCACTTCTCCTAGCGAAACCCTGAGGGCTTGGTTGGATGGTAATCTTCTAATCTTAACCAACCCCTCTCAACTCACCGAAGGCATCGTCCAGTTAGAAAAACTCGCGATTCTCAGCAGAGACTTTCTTATTATCCCCCGTAGCGTTTGGATGATGAGTATAATCGAGGGACAATCGGAGTCGGTGAAAGATTATGACCAACGCTGAAGTTATTGCCATTGGTACTGAGTTGCTTCTGGGCGAGATACGGGACTCCAACATCCAATATATTGCGCGCTTTCTGCGGAATCTAGGCATAGATATGTTCCGTGCTACCTTGGTGGGAGACAACATCACCCGTATCGCCCAAGCAGTGCGCGAAGCCCTACATCGGGCTGATATCGTGATCACCAGCGGTGGCTTGGGACCCACGGTTGATGATCCTACGCGTGAAGCAATTGCCATGGCTCTGAGTGTGCCATTGGAGTTTAGACCCGAACTCTGGCATCAAATAGAAGAACGTTATCATCGCTTTGGCCGCCAGCCCGGACAAAACGCCCGTCGCCAGGCCTACATTCCCCAGGGAGCAGTTCCCATTGAAAACCCGGTTGGAACTGCACCTGGCTTTTATTACGAAATAGGTTCACGTGTTGTCATCAGTCTGCCTGGCGTCCCACGAGAACTCGAATATCTCATGGATACCAAAGTAGCCCCTTACTTAAAGGAGCGTTATGGGCAACAGGGGATTATCAAAACGCTCGTACTCCGAACTGCCGGAATTCCAGAATCTCAGATTGACGAATGGCTGGCTGATTTTGAGCGCTTAAGCAATCCTACCGTTGGGCTCGCCGCTCACCCCGGAATGGTCGATATTCGGCTGACCGCCAAAGCCGCTACCGAAACCGAAGCCGACCGGATGCTCGAAAACCTCGCGGACCAAATTCGTCCCCTCCTAGGGGATTCTATCTACGGAACGAACGAACAAACACTGGTTCAGGCCGTTGCCAACTTACTAAATAAAAAACACTGGTCGTTAAACGTGCTTGTCTGTGGCTTTGACAGCAACCTATTAACCGATTTACTTAATAGTCACCTTGATCGTATTGCAATATCCCATGTTCAAGCCCCCTGTCCGGAGATAAAACCTACACCTGAGGAAGAACTCTCTCAATTAGGTGACCAAGCCGATGTGTTTTTAGTTGCAAGTATGCAAGAGAACGGTCCTACCGCCGAATTGGTACTGCAAACCAGAACCCCAACCATCATGACTTCGGATAAACGTTATTTTGGTGGTCCCCCTGCCAACCGCTCAATTTGGGCAACCAATACAGCCCTGGATTTCCTCCGTCGCGTGCTGATCACCAATCCGATCTAAATTCACACCCACACAGGAGAGCTATTATCTATGTATACCGCCGACTTGATTCTTAAGAATGCCATCGTGCTCACAATGGATGAGGCTTTTAACATTTACGAACCTGGCGCCGTTGCCATCCGAGGCGATGCGATTGTGGCTGTGGGAGCAGAAAACGAGATCCTGAATCAATACACCTCTCTCCAAATGATGGATTGCCAAGGCAAAGTCTTAATGCCTGGCCTGATCAACGCCCACACGCATGTGCCGATGACATTGCTCCGCGGCTTGGCCGATGACCTGCGCCTGGATGTCTGGCTTTTGGGTTATATGATGCCAGTAGAGCGTGAATTTGTGTCTCCTGACTTCGTGCGCCTGGGCACTCAAATTGCCTGTGCCGAAATGATTCGCAGTGGCGTCACTACCTTTGCAGATATGTATTACTTTGAAGATGACGTCGCACGGACAACCGCAGAAATCGGTATGCGTGCCGTTTGCGCCGAAACCGTCTTAAAGTTTCCAACCCCCGATGCTCAAGCCTTTGAAGAGGCTTTGGCTTACACCCGCGAATTTATTCAGCGCTGGAAAGGACACCCTCTTATCACGCCAGCCATTGGGCCACATGCCCCTTATACCTGCACGGCAGAAATGTTGCAAGCCGCCGCCGAACTGGCTCTGGAGTTCGATGTTCCTCTCCATATCCATGTTTCGGAAACCCAACAAGAAGTGGAAAATATGCGCCTCGAGCAGGGAATGCCGGTGGTACCTTATATCAAAAAGCAAAATGTGCTTCAAGCCAAAGTGATCGCGGCCCATTGTGTTCATATTGACGAAGGGGAAATTCGCACCTTGGTGCATCACAACACCGGTGTAGCACACAACCCCTCTTCCAATTTGAAACTGGCTTCCGGCATCGCACCGGTGAAACGTATGCTAGAACTGGGCGTTAACGTGGGAATCGGCACGGACGGACCCGCTTCGAATAACGACCTCGATATGTTCGAAGAAATTCGGTTAGCCTCGTTCCTAGCCAAAGGTGCCAGCGGCGATCCGACAGCACTGCCCGCCCGCCAAACTTTAGCCATGGCAACCCGGCTGGGAGCCAAAGCCTTACACATCGGCGACCAGGTTGGATCTCTCGAGCCCGGCAAGCGTGCCGATTTGATTCTGGTTGATCTGCGTGCACTCCACAATTCGCCTCGTTTTCGTCGCGACTTCCAGGGCATTTACGCCCAAATCGTCTATGCGGCAAAATCCACTGATGTCACCGATGTGATGGTCAATGGACGTTGGCTTATGCGCGATCGCGAATTGCTGCGTATCAATGAAGCCGAGTTGATCCGTGCCAGCCAGGATTATGCTCGGCGTATTGATTCCTTCCTGATCCAACGCGAACAATCCCTACTTTCTAAACTTCTCGCGTTGGGTGAAGAGACCGCCGAGGAAGAATCCTTTGAAGTGCAAGCCAAAGTTGCCGTTGACGATCCCGCTTTGATCCGCCAGATTATTGAAAGTCATCCCGAAATTGAAATCCTTCGCCAACGCCATTACCAAGAATATGATACCTATTTTCTGTTTGCTCCCCCGGAAAATAGCCGCCTGCGCTTTCGCGAAGACCACTTTGTCGAACCCGATGGACGGGTCTCTCGAGTTCGCACTCGCCTGACCTTAATTGGCCCTACCCGCGAAGGACAATTTGCAAAACAGGTCTTGCTTTCTCGCAGCCGTTACTTGGCCACAGCCACCCACAGCCTGCGCTTTTATCGCGAATACTTCAAACCCCAGCAAATGATTGAAATTGAGAAAGAACGCTATCGCTATCTGGTGCGATTTCAGGGCACAGAGTTTTTTATCAATGTGGATAGTGTGACACATCCCCCTCTGGGCCACTTCCTAGAGGTGAAAAGCCGCACTTGGAGTCGTAAAGATGCCGAACAAAAGTCCCAGCGTGTGGTAGACTTGATCCAGTTACTGGGTGCCTCCCCTGAGAAGACCATCTCCCAGGATTATATCGAGATGATATTACAAAACACCCCCTCAGCTCACACCTAACAGAAGCGCGATGCCAGAAAAGACCTCATCTCGTATTGTTCGGGTGCTTTTCCTCGCCGCCGAAGCCGCACCATTGATCAAAGTCGGCGGGCTGGCTGACGTGGCTGGTTCGCTCCCACGTGCTCTGCGCCGCTTAACATCCTCATCGTGCGATGTTCGATTAGTGCTACCCATGCACGCAGGCATTGGTCAAAAACTGGAGTCCATTCAAAAATTCACCGAGTTTGAAATTGCAACGACCGATGGCAGAGAATTACCCGCTACCATATTCCAAAGCGAGTTTCAAGGCGTTCCTCTCTACTTGATCAGCGGTTCACCGATTCCGCCGGATGCTCCCATTTATACTGGTAGTACAACCGATGGGGATAAGTACGTTTTCTTTTCCTTAGCCGCTCTCGCTCTGACTCAATACCTCGCCACCGCGTGGGGTGAAACCATTCTTCACGCTAATGACTGGCACACGGCTTTAGCAGTTTATATGCTGCGAATGCAACAAATCAC
>Ga0272449_1000298_pt1 | contig 60554 bp, 56 predicted proteins | sample YNPCB0241_FD_198679 | JGI IMG/M metagenome (GOLD analysis project Ga0272449, IMG submission 198679) | Hot spring sediment microbial communities from Yellowstone National Park, WY, United States - YNP-CB-024-1 | ecosystem: Environmental > Aquatic > Thermal springs > Hot (42-90C) > Sediment...
TCAAGATAAATTGGCATGAGTGTAGATTCTGAAATCATGTTATTAAGAGAGAGGATAGCTAAGCTTGAAGCAAAAGTGGAAGAACTTAGTAAACGAGTCGATTCTCTCTCCTCTTATGTAAGAACATTATATGAGTACATACAGAGGATTGGTTAATAGATTAGTATCTTGCAAGAAAAAATATTTGGATGTTAAGGAGGTGGTGGAGGCGGTACGCCTGCTCTCTGCTCAGATGGCTTCCATACTAATCCAAGGATGCTTCCAATCAAAGCTAGTATGAATCCAATTAAGAAGCCTCCGCCCGTAGTGAGAAGACTTAAAATTGAGAATATCAGTACTAGTATTGAGCCTGCCCTAACTTTTGATGAGTCGCCCGAATTAATCATAACTGCGCCTATTATGATTATTATTCCGAAGATTACTCCTAGAATACCTAAGATGATAAGTAAGGCTCCGAATCCTCCTAAGAATGGTAGGAACATCATGGCTCCACCAAGTATGCCTGCGAAAGCAAAGGCTACTAATGAGCCGATGAGGATAAAGATTCCTCCAATTAGAGATAGTACAAAAGCAGCTGTAGGACGCTCAACAGGCATGCGTAATGCTTGCTTTGACAGCTTTAAAAGTTTTTCTACCTATTTCCAACTTGGTATTACTTTTAGGGAAACCTGTAAAAGCATCATCTAACGGGGGAAAGTTTAGATGATATTTTACTTGCAGAATTCTTCACGATTTTTTCTGATGCTTTCTGTATTGCTTTGATTATATTGATGTATCCTGTACACCTGCATAGATTTCCCTTAATGTATTCGATTATCTCTTCTCTGCTTGGGCTCTTGTTTTCATTAAGTAGAGCTTTTGCTGTTATTATAAATCCAGGGGTACAGTATCCACATTGGATTGCACCTTCTTCTATGAATGCTTCTTGGATTGGGTCAAGCTGCCCATCCTTAGCTATTCCCTCTATTGTTGTGATTTCTCTTCCAGCTACCTCAACCGCTAATGTTAAGCATGATAGTACTGGCTTACCATCAACCATGACTGTGCATGCTCCGCATTCTCCTATACCACATCCATACTTAGTTCCAGTTAAACCCAGCTTCTCTCTAAGAACATTGATCAATAACTCGTTAGGCATAACATCAATTATCCTCCTAACACCATTGACAATCAATTCTATCCTCATTTTCTCATCACCTTATTCACTGCTATGTTTAAAGCATCTCTTACCAATGCTTTCGAGACCTCCCTTCTATACCATTCTGTAGACCGAACATCTGTTATAGGTTTAATTTCTTCTACAACTATCTCTTCAACTTTCCTAAGATTTTCTTCATTAACAGGCTTATGCTTAAGATATTCTTCAGCTCTCAATATTCTTAGTGGGGTTGGAGCAACAGCTCCTAAAGCTATTCTAAAATCTTCAACAACATTACTGTTAAATTTAAGGAGTAGTGCGATATTGACTTTAGCTAAGTCCATTCCAACCCTAGAGATCTTCAAGAAGCTGCTTGTAGAATCTCTGGGAGGATATGGTATGAATATTTCTGTAACTATCTCATCATTTCTTAAACAAGTCTTCCCAGGTCCAGTGAAGAAATCCTTCATCAATATCTTTCTTGCCCCTTCTAAATTTTGAGCTGTAACTATGGCTTCGTAGATTAATAGAGGTGGAGCAGAATCTGCAGCTGGACTAGCATTACATATATTGCCGACTAGTGTCCCCATGTTTCTTACTTGTATTGAAGCTATAGACTTAACCGCCAGGTGTAATGCTTCGAAACGTTCATAGACAATCCTACTCTTCTCTATACTTCTCAGTTTTGTTGCAGCTCCAATCCTTATACCTGAATCTTCTTCAATAATGTAATCTAGTTCTCTAATCCTACCTAAGCTTATTATGTGTTTAGGCTCTTTTCTACGTAGCTTCATATCTACTATGAGGTCTGTTCCACCTGCTATTACCATAGCTTGACCCTGATACTCCCTCAATAGTTTCAATGCTTCTTCAAGAGTTTCAGGAGCATGATAAGTAAACTCGATTGGGATGATATGTGTATTAACTAGATTTATATAATCTGCCCTCATGAATTCACCTCTATTCATCAATTAATTTCTCAGCTACTACTTTCATAGGTTCTCTTTTCTCTTTCTCTCTTATCTTCTCCAATATCTTCTCGGGGGTTATAGGTAGCTCGTAAAATCTTATTCCAGTAGCATTATAGATTGCATTAGCTATTGCTGCTATTGCGGGATTCTGTGCCCCCTCACCTAGCCCTTTCGCCCCGAATGGTCCTGTAGGCTCATAAGTTTCTACGAAGAATGTCGTAATCTCTTCAGGTATATCTTTAGAAGTAGGCATCTTATAATCTATTATGAATCCTCTACATTCTATATCTCCAGTATCTTTACTGTATCTTAAGTCTTCGAGGATCGCTCTACTCCAACCCATCATGAATCCACCATGGAGCTGCCCTTCTGCAAGCTCAGGATTAATAACTGTTCCTATATCTGCGCCTATAACTACTCTTAATGGTTTAACGATCCCTGTCTCAGTATCTACGACTACTTCAACAAAGTATCCTGTAAAGTGGGGTGGACAAGCAGGAGGCCTAAAACTTTCTACTGCAGCGATCGTCCCCCAATTCTTTATCCTAGCGAGGGTTGCAAGTTCTCCAAGCGTTATCTCCTTTCCAGGTACTCCTTCAACATATATTACTGCTTGCCCTCTTTCTTCATCAGGTCGAATCTTTAATGTATGTGGATAAGCATTTAGGACGTTTGAAGCTAATTCTAGTATCTTCTTCTTTACCTGTCTTGCAACGTTCAATGCTGCTCCTCCTCCAGCATAGACTCCTCTTGAAGCATGAGTGCATACATCGTAGATCGTTGTCTGTGAGTCAGCTGAAACTATATTTACATTCTTTAATGGTAACCCGAGTTCCTCAGCTATTATCTTAGCGTGTGCATCTAGTGTTCCTCCACCTTGGTCGATTAATGCGGTAATATAATCAACTGTTCCATCTTCATTTACTTTAAGGATTGCTCCAGAATAATCGATTACTTGGCTTGGTATAGGTGATCCTGCACTTGATGTATGATATCCTCTGGCAATCCCTATTCCTCTTCTATACCTGCCTTTCTGCTCTCCAGGCTTAGGTCTATTCTTCCAGCCTATTAATTCTGAGCCTTTCCTCAATATTTCTTCAACTCCGCAGCTCCTAATTACAGATTTTACTGTTGGTCCCTGACCCCAGAATAGGTCTCCCTCACCTACATAGTTCTTGAGTCTAAATTCTATCGGATCCATCCCAAGCATCTCTGCAAGTTCATCCATTATTGTTTCTACAGCCCATGTTACCTGTGGGTTACCATATCCTCTATATGCACATGAAGGTATCTTGTTTGTGTAGACTGCTACTCCAATATATTTTATTGCTTTTAGCTTGTATAGAGATACCCACCATCCTGCGCATGTCCCAAGTAGTGGGTAAGCTTGAATTTGATGGGCGCCTATATCCATTATGTTCTCCATGTATCCACCAGTGAGTCTCCCATCTCTAGTTACACCTACCTTGAATCTAAAAATCATCTGGAAGCTGCTATGTTCATGCATATCTTCTTCTTTTGTGTACGCTAGTCTAACCGGTCTCCGAGCTTTAAGAGCTAATGCAACAGCTATGGGGACTACAATATTCGTCTGTATGCTCGAGCCGAACCCTCCTCCCAGAGCTAGCTTCTTCACGTTTATCTTGCTTACAGGTATATTGAAGATCTCGCTGACCAGCAGCCTAGTATTATGGATCGTCTGAGTTGTACACCATATCGTTATACCTCCATCTGGTTCAGGATTTACAACAGCAACTTTTGGTTCAAGCTGATTATGGTATCCTTTATTAGTTCTAAACTCTCTCTCAATTATTATATCTGATTTATTGAAAGCTTCTTCTAAGTCTCCTTCTTCAAGTTCTAGCTTACAAGCAATATTATTCTCTACATTTATAACTCTATCGTTAAGTAGAATCTTCTCATGTATCTTGGGTGCACCTTCCTTCATCGATTCCAGCGGGTCAAATACAGCTTCGAGGACTTGATACTCTACTTCTATGAGCTCTAAAGCTTTCTGAGCTAATTCTTCTGTTTCAGCAGCAACAGCTGCTATAGGTTCTCCAACGTATGCAGGTTTGTCTGTTAATACTTTCCAATCTTTGTATGTTGCATCTGGCGTACTTACAAGCCTTGGGCAGAACAATCTACCAGGTACATCTTTGAAGGTTATTACGATTGCTCCTATCTCTTCTGCTCTCCTTGTATCTATCTTCTTTACGATAGCATGTGGATAGGGGCTCTTCAAGACTCTTGCATGAAGCATGTTTGGAAGATATATGTCTGAAGCATACTTCTCCGCCCCAGTAACTCTTGCCAATGCATCTTTCCTAATAGTTTTCCTACCGATAACGTGAAAATTCATAGAGTCCTAGATTTGGATTCTTTAGCTAACTTATTAGTTTTCTTATCTCAACAGATTGTCAATCCCCATCTTGGAGTAAATTTCTTCTAGGTATTCTCTGAATTTTCTTTAGGTCTTCTGGAGTATCTATATCTATGATGGTGTATTGGCTTGATTCTACTTCTACTATCTCTTCTCTGTACTTCTCTACTAGTTCTTTGAGTCCATGTTTTTCTTCTGTTATCTGCATTATCTCACTGAATAGTTTGCTTGAGAAGAGTATTGGGTGACCATGTCTTCCACGGTGTGATGCAACAATAATTGCAGCATTAGTTATCTCATATACTTCTATTAATCTATCAATATCTTCTGGGGTAATGAATGGAACATCGGCTGGATGGATCATGACTGCGTCTACTTTACCTATTACTTGTTTTACACCAGTTTTTACAGAGCTGCTCTGCCCTTCTTCATACTTTGGATTATAGACTATTTGGACTCTCTCATCCTCTATCTCTTTAATTTGTTGTTTTATCTTTTCAGCTTCATATCCTGTTACGATTAATATTCTGTTAACTTTAGAGTTTAGAGCAGTTCTAACTATTTTCTTAATCATGGATTCTCCGTTAATTTTTGCTAGAAGCTTGTTTCCTGGAAATCTTGTTGATTTTCCTGCTGCAAGTATTATTAATGCGATCTTAGACTTCCTATTCATCTTTTCCACGTATATTTGATTCTTTTATGGTTTATAGTTTAACCTTCTTCGTAGTTTCTCGGATGCTCTCAATATTGCGTTTATTATTTGTTGATATGCTCCGCACCTACATAGGTTTCCTGATAAAGCTTCTTTTATTTCTTCTATTGTAGGAGATGGGTTTAGGTCTAATAATGCTTTCGAAGTTAGAAGCATCCCTGGAGTACAGTATCCACATTGTAGTGCAAATTCTTCTATGAATGATTCTTGGAGGGGGTGGAGTTCTCTATCTTTCGTTAAACCTTCAACTGTCAATATTCTTCTTCCATCAATCATTGGGGCAAGTATTAAGCAGCTGTTAACAGGCTTATCATCGAGAAGCACAGTGCATGCTCCACATTCTCCAGTCTCGCATCCTCTCTTAACACTTGTTATCCTTAATTCTTCTCTAAGAAGGTCGAGCAAAGTAATATTCGGCTCTGTTTGAATCTTCACCAACCTACCATTTAAGATAAATGTAACTTCTATCAATACTTGTCCTAGCTATTTAGGCTAAGTATGATTACTTAAACTTTATACTATATGGAGGAGGGGAAACTTAGGGTTGAAGGTAAATTCTTTAAGTGAGTAGAATATTTCCTATTTGGGGATGAGGCTGCTGCCCCAGACTGACTTGATGATGGAGGAAGAGCCGAGCCGACCCGCCTCTAATCCTTAAATTAAGTTTCAGACTAGGATTCTATTGATTGAATCAATCTTCTTCACTGCAAGCCTTCAAGTTAGGTTATGAATTCTATTGGCCTAGGGAACTTTATCTTCTAATAGAAATGGGAATTAGCAGAATTTCGAGAAGCTGAATTCTGAAAAGTAGAGAGTAAACAGATATAAGAGAGATTATTACTAAAATATCAGAGGGGTTTTGAGTAAATACGGCGGGGGTAATCTAACCTGGTTCAGGATAAACCTTATTCTGGGGAAAGCCGAGGTGAATTGGCTATGTATGTTAGGGAGATTTTTAGGTCTACTTTAAGGGATCTTCTAGGACCCTCTGGGTTAAATGCTCTTGAAAGTTATTTGAATAGAAAACTTCAAGATGATATGTATAAGGTTTTTGTAGATTCTCCTTCAACTTTCTATACTGTTCTGAGAAGTTTCTTGGGGAAGGGTGCAGATGCGATACTTAGAATAGCTGCTAAAAAGCTTATAGATGAAGGTAAGGTAGAAGGATTATCGGCTGAAGAATTTGTAGAGCTTATGAAGAGTAATGATGAAGAATCATACAGGAGGTTTCTAAATAGTTTTGGGAGGTAGTAGACGTGTCTAGCCGTAATACAATGCAGACAGGTATTGAGGGTTTAGATGAGATAATTACAGGTTTCCCACGTGGTGGGCTTATAACAGTTTCAGGGAATCCTGGAACGGGTAAGACTGCTCTAGCTGGAGCTTTCATCTATAATGGTGCAGTAAAATTTAATGAACCAGGCGTCTATGCTTCTTTCCTAGAAGATGAAGAGAGATTCTACGATTTCATGTCTGGCTTCAGTCTAGACTTCCGTAGTCTTAGAGATAAGGGTTTATTCAAGTACCTTGCTATCCCAACATTGTTTGAGCCTGGGATGAGTATATCGGTAGCAGATATCTTAGAGGCTGTAGAATCTATAGGTGCGAAGAGGCTTGTAATAGATTCATTTACTGCTTTAAGCCAAATGTTTAAATCTCCACCTGAAGCTAGAGTCTTCCTACATTCTCTACTCTCAAAGATTGCGAGGCAGATGGATTGCACAACCATCTTGATAAAAGAAGTTCAAACTGAGCGAGAATACGAATATGGGTTTGAGGAATTCATCTCGGATGGAGTGATACTACTTAGGAGGGAAATAATAGAAGATAGACTCTTCAGAGAAGTAAGAATACTAAAAATGAGAGGCTCAAAAATTAATGAACCATTGGGATGCATAAGCCTATACAAAGGCTTCGGCCTATATCCTCCTTCAAAAATAACGAAGGACTATTATGTGGGTAAAAGATATCAGCCACCGAAAGATCCTTCTGGAGCATATACAACAGGAATCCCAGACCTAGATTTAGAAATCGGGGGATACGTTGACGGGTCAACAATCCTAATAGATATAGACCCCAAAATTAGCCTCCCAGAATACACATTGATATATGGGCCGATGGTTGTTTCATATGCACTCAAGAATAGAGTTGTACTAATGATTCCAAGCGGTGGTGCTGACTGGCGTGATGTAATCAGTTTTGGTAAATCTTTTGGTGTACCAGATGATATTCTGTCTAGTAACTTGCGTATATTGATAGATGTGGAAACAAGAGAAGAGCTACCTCGAAACGTTACCAAGACATCCCTTCAAGATCCAGATGAAATTTTTGATAGGATTCATGAGGTAGTTAAATCCAGCATACCGAAGGGTAAGGGTCCACCCTTGATTTCATTAGGAATTGATAGGTTGGCTAGTAGGTTACGTGAAATGATTATAGAATTAATGTATCGCGTATCGAATTTGATAAAAAATACTGGTGGATTAGTAGTATTCATTATGAAGCCTATCTATCCTTGGATTATTGAAAGATTTGCACCAGTGTCAGACATCCATTTAAAAATAACCAAGATGAATGGAAGAGTCATCCTTTACGGGATTAAACCTCATACCCCCTATTACATAGTCGAGCCTGCTGAAGATAACTTAACACCAAAGCTAATACCGATAGTTTAGACATAATCTGATAACAAATCTGGGTAAGGATAATGCCTACTTGATCTTCTCCAGAATGATTGCTGGGCATACTTTTACTACTCCATCTATGCTGCTTAGTTTTTTTACAAATGATGATAGTTCATCCATGTTCTTAAACCAGCATTCAATAAGTATCATGTGGTCTCCAGATGAAGTGTAGAGACTCATAACCTCATCCATACACTTCAAGTCTTCCAATACACGGATAAGCTTCTCAGGAGAAGCATCCAACCCAATTAGTGTATGGACTTCGAACCCAAGCTTCCTAATATCAACCTCTATAGTAAACTTCTTGATAACACCCTCAGACTGCAGCTTCTTAATTCTTTTTCTAATAGCTGCTTCAGTTACACCGAATATCCTAGCTAACTCAACATGAGACCTACCTGAATCTTCTCTTAATGCTTTTACTAATTGTAAGTCCGTAAGTCGAACCACAATATATTAATAATCGCACCTACTATTAAGTATTCAAGAACATGGGGGTACGGGAAATGGAGCTTGTTGAAGTGGGAAAACTACCAATGATAGGAGATAAGATGCCCAGCTTTAAAGCTAGGACAACGAAAGGTATCATAAACTTTCCAGATGACTATAAAGGAAAATGGGTTGTGCTGTTCTCCCATCCAGCAGACTTTACACCAGTCTGTACAACCGAGTTCTATGCTTTTCAGAAAAGATATGAGGAATTCAAGAAACTAAACTGTGAACTTATAGGTCTCAGTATAGACCAAGTCTTCAGCCATATACAATGGACTAGATGGATTAGAGAGAAACTCAATGTGAACATAGATTTTCCAATAATCGCTGACGATATGGGTAAAATTGCAACAATGCTTGGAATGATACATCCAAAGAAAGGAACAAACACTGTGAGAGCTGTCTTCATAATAGACCCAGAAGGAATAGTTAGAGCAATATACTATTACCCACCAGAACTTGGAAGAAACATAGATGAAATACTAAGAGCAGTAAGAGGACTTCAAATAGCAGACAAATCCAAGGCAGCTCTTCCAGCCAATTGGCCTAACAATGAACTCATAGGTGATAAGGTTATAGTTCCACCTGCAGCAGATGAGAAAACAGCAGAAGAAAGATTAAAACAATACAAAGGATATGACTGGTGGTTCGTCTATAAAGAACCAGAAAAACAATAAACAAGAGTAAACCTAAATCCCTAATTTCCCAAAAATTCTTTATTTTTTATCATAATGCATGGTTGCATATCGGTTCATGGTTCGAAAATAGAACTCAAGCTTTATTAAATGTAAAAGTATACATGTGCGTAAGAATAGGAGGAGTAGATTAATGGAGACATCTAGAGCAGATCTAAGTGGTATTCTCCATCTTTCAGCACTCGGGATATATATGCATGCGGTAACAGTTGCCATAGTTATAGGATTCTCTGTCACGCTAACTATAATAGAGCTTCTTGGAATATGGAAGAAAGACACGGATCTCATAAAACTTGCTAAACAAATATCTCTAGTTATAGTAATAGCATTCGTATTCGGAGCAGCGACAGGTACACTAGTAGAGTTTGGACTAATACAAGTATGGAATGGGGTAATCCTAGCTATAGGATCATTCTTCTTCACCCCACTCTACCTAGAGCTAGCAGCTTTCACTATTGAAGCAGCACTACTAGTAGCATTACTATATACTTGGGATAAATTCAAGAATCCCTGGACACACTGGACGATAACATTCACATATACACTAGGTGCGCTACTATCGGGAGCATTAATAACATCTGTAAATTCTTGGATGCAAGCACCATGGGGGACAGGAGAGATAGTAAGACAAATCTATCCATGGGCTCCAGTATATGGGCCAACACTAGTAAACACGGACTTCCTATTAGCCGTTAAAGAAGCTTTAGTAAAGACAAGTGTAAGCCTAATCGGGTCGGGAGCTTCTCTAGTTAACCCAGAAATAATAGATACGTTAGTTGATTCTTATGGAGAACTTCTAAAAGATCCATGGGTATCAATAATAAACCCATATGCTTTAACCAGTGTAATACACCAGCTTCTTGCAACGACCATCGTAGGCGTGTTCTGGATTGCTGGAACACTAGCATACAATGGATTAAGAAAAAGAGAGAAAAGAGACTACTATCTAAAACTCTTCAAGACTGTCAGTTTGATAGGTGCAATACTCTTAATCATACAGGGTATAGAAGGGCATGAGCAAGGCTTAATGGTATACCTGTATCAACCAACAAAATTTGCTATGATATCTGGATTAGAGAAATCTGGACCATACCCGCCAGCAGGGTTAACGATCTTCGGAGACCCCAATTATGTATTCAAAGGCTTCGATTACTTAATCCAGGCAGTGGAGAATCATCCAAACCCCGACCTCAAGATAGCAGGTATACCTATTAAAGAAATAGCATTGAGGGACACTCTAAATGCACTTGAAAAACTTCCAATAGTAAAGACTTTATACGAATTTAAAATTGGTTTAGCAGCAATAGCCATAATAATATCTTTAATGATTATAAGTTCATTCGTATTCAAGAGATTATGGACTGGAAAAGAGAAAATACTATTATATTCAGGGCTTGCAATGTTTTTCATTGCTCCCGCTATGGCAGGACTTGGATGGGCGGTAAGAGAAATAGGTAGGAAACCCTGGACAGTTTACGGTTTACTCTACCCTGAAGAACTCGTTACCCCCAATCCTATCGGTGTAGAAGTTGCAATAACAATAATTGGCGGAATAATTGTAGGATTAATCATAAACCTAACAACAATATACGTTGTCTTGAGAAAGCCTCCGAAATTCCTCAGGATAGGTGAAGAATAATGGACTTAACACTACCTATAACAGTTTTAGGAACAATCTTATTAATCCATTTAACATTTGTAAATATAAACATAGGTCTCGGATTTTACAGCTTTATACTTAGATGGAGATCAATTACAAATATCGAAGTAGTGAAACCTGCCAGAAAAGTCTTCAAGTTTCTAGTTGCATCAGAAGTTGTTTCAGGCGTCTATGGAACAATGATAACTGTTGCCTTGGCAGGATTCTGGCCTACACTAGTAAACATAGCTACAATAATCTTGTTCATTCCATTAATAATTAGCATAATAGGAATAATAACTAGACTAACATCTATCGCAGCATACTGGTATACTTGGGATAAAGTTCAACCAAAGATACACCTGTCCATAGGGTTAATCATGGCATTATCAGGATTAGCTATCCCAGCAGGTTTTAGATACATTTTCGCCTTCATAGACAACCCAGTAGGATTAGCAAGCCTAACCCCCATCTCTGGAAACATCGTTGAAGCTTTAATGAACCCCATCTACCCTCCCCTCCTACTCCATACCTGGTTTGGAGCATTATCTATAGGATTCCTTGCAGCAGCTGCAGGTCTAGCATGGTCATCAAGAAAAGATAAGACTATTGAGAAATGGAGTGGATATGCAAGCCTACTAGGAGGATTAATGATTATACCTCAAGGATTAACGGGATTCTGGTTCTGGAGTACATTAAGCTTCCATTCCGCATACCTATTCTATAGCATAAATATATCCTTCCTACCTACTGGTCATTCATTAACAAATGTTTCATACACTTTTCTAGGAATGGTGCTACTTGCTATAGCAATTCTAACGCTTGGAATAATCTACTACTACCAACCATCTAGGAAATGGATAGCTTACCTACTAGCACCTGCAGCAGTAGCTTCATTAATACTTGGAGAGATAACCCATGACATTGGTAGACTCCCCTACATGGTCATATTAGGCGAGACAGGTATACCAATGGAAACATTCATCAATAAACTACTCATAATAGAGCCCACCCTAATACTCTCAGTTATAGCGATCATAATATTCTTCACAATAATTTTCATAGCACTACTCTACCTATACCTTGTCAAAGGAATACTAGAAGAATAATAAACCTAAATCCCAATAATATTTTTATTATTTTGGAAATATCAGTTTCCCGATGACTCTAGAACAGTTGATAAACCAAGTTAAACAGCTGACAAAAACCCATGTGAAAGATATTATAGATGAGAAGATAAGAAGCTTCATCGAAACTGGGAGTAAAGACATCAATAAAATCTTTAAAGAACTATGCTTCTGCATCCTAGCAGCAGGATATAATGCAGAGAAGAGTCTCCATATACAAGAGAAGATTGATGATGGATTCTTGAAGTTATCAGAGAAAGAGCTAGCGGAGGAATTGAGGAAGCTCGGACATAGGTATCCTGAAGCTAGAGCAAGATATATTGTTAAAGCTAGGGGAAAGATAAACCAGTTGAAGAACATTCTAGAAATACTAAGAGACTGTAAGCAGATTAGAGAATGGCTAGTAGAAAATATTGATGGTATAGGATACAAAGAAGCAAGCCACTTCCTCAGAAACATAGGATGCCTAGATTTAGCGATAATCGACTACCACATTCTAGACATTCTAGAGAAACATAGGATAATAGAGAAACCTAGAACACTAACGAAAAAGAGATACCTAGAGATTGAAAAAATACTGAAGCAATTATCTCAAGAATTGAATATGAAGCTTGGAGAACTAGACCTATACCTATGGTATCTAGAAACTGGCAGGATAATCAAGTAGAGGGAGCGCCTATCGCCTGCCTAATGTCTAATCCTAAAATAGTGCTCACATCTCTTAGAGCGTAGACAATAATAAAACGATAGGCGGATGGATAATGCCAAATTGGGGATACTCAGTGAAAGAATTAGATCCAGCTAAGACAGTTAAAGCAAGCCTTAGAGAAGTAGATGTCTCTCCTAAATTTTCTAGAGAAGTTTGTAGAGCGATTATCGGGTTAAAAATCCCCGAAGCTAAGAAGCTCATGGAAGAAGTCATAGCTATGAAGAAAATGATCCCCTATAGAAGGTATAGGAAGGATAGAGCACACCATCGTCAGACTAAAGGTCCCGGAGGCTATCCAGTAAAAATTGCAAGAATGATGTTGAAGCTACTTGAGAGTCTTGAAGCAAACGCTGAATTTAAAGGACTCGACCCAGAACAAGTAATAATAAGATATGCAGTAGCTCACAAAGGAAGAGTTTTGAGAAAATTCATTGAGAGAGCATTCGGTAGAGCAACACCATACGATAAAACCCTCACCCATATAGAAGTGATAGGAGAGGTGAAAGAATAAAATGTCAGCTATTAAGCAGCTACTTGAGAAGAGGAGGAAGAAGACAGAAGTTGAAGAGTATCTAGCTGAGAAGCTAAAAGATGCAGGATTCGGTGGAGTAGATATGGTATTTACGCCCATTGGAACTAGAGTAACAATCTATGCTATGCATCCTGGTAGAGTCATTGGATCTAGAGGTAGAACGATTAAAGAAATCTCAGAAGTACTGGCTTCAAGATTCGGTATAGAGAACCCGAATGTAACAGTTGCAGAGATAGAAGTCCCTGAGCTTAACCCATACGTTATGGCTTACAGGATAGCTCAAGCAATAGAAAGGGGGGTAAGACATAGGAGAGTAGCATTCTGGGCATTGAGAAGAATAATGGATGCGGGTGCAAGAGGAGTTGAGATAGAGATAAGTGGAAAACTTACATCAGCAAGAGCTAGAACAGAGAAATACACTGCTGGATTCATTCCTAAATCAGGGGAATACGCATTAAAACATGTAAAAGTTGGGAAAGCATCCATCCTCCTAAAGACAGGGGTATACGGGGTAAAAGTAAAAGTATATCCATCTGATGCTCCATTACCAGAGGAGCTCGGAATTGATGTAGAGAAGATTGAGGCTCTAAGATCTTCAAAACCAAAAGTTGAGGTGGTGGAAGAAGTTGGTGAAGGAAGTGAAGGATCTAAGACAGAAGAGCAATGAAGAACTGCTAGATGAATTAGATAGATTGAGGGCAGAGCTTATCTTACTTAGAAGTAGAACCGGTGGTGCAGGAATGGAGAAAACAGCTCTCATAAGAAATACTAGGAAGAGGATAGCCAGAATCTTAACTATTCTGAAGGAGCGGGGGATAGACTTATAAATAAATAACTAGTAAGATGATGTTCAACTTTAAACTTGAAAATAATTCTTAACTCAAATCTTATGGTACTAGATCAACCAACTTAACCGTATAGTATACTACTTCATTTCTTCTATCAACAACTGCTAGTACAAGTTCTTTCTTATTATTCCTACATACCTCCAGCCACTCAACCAGTTTCTGGATTGGAAGGTCTCTACCTTCATAAACGATAGCAACCAAGTATTTTGCAGGCTTCTCTAAATATTCCCCCCTCTCAAATACTCTAAAACGTAATTCTAAGCTGAAACCATCTCTAACAACATAATTCCTCTTCCTCAAATCTCTATAGACAATGTAGTCTCTCCAAAGAGCTTGCTCCTTAAAGGATAATTCTTCTAAAAGCTCATTGAAATAAACTTCTTCTCCTTGAATATTATTCAACTTCATCCTACCAGTTTCTAAAAGATATAATGCTTCAACTGGAGAATACTCTACGAGTTTCTTAACATCATCTCTGTTACCATACCCCCTCCTCAGATAATATTCCGTAACACTATTCAATGGAGATGTAACTCTACCATTGAGATACGTAGCTTGGATTATTCTATCCGTGGAGTCAATCTTATCTTTATCCACAAGTTAACTATTGCCTCTACCAACATTTAAGAGTAATGTAGAGTATCAAGCGAAGGTATCATGTGCTTTCATGAGAATGGAAGAATAGTAGCAAATAGTAACCTGCTTTGTGGCTGAGTCAAGCTGATACTATACTCCTGTCTAAGATCTAAGATAGATTTAAATTCTTGCGGGATTCTGCTCTAACGTGGATGATGTACTGCCAAATTCATTAATAATTAATCCATACTGGTTTATTCAAGGGATACGTGAACTACTCATGCTTATGTTAGGGGGTTATATAGAATGGTTCTAGTGGGAAAATATAACCCTATAGAAGTAGAAGAGGAAATAACTAGATGGTGGAGAGAGAACAAGATAATTGAGAAAGTTTTTGAGATGAATAAAGGTGCACCTATCTTTGCTTTCCTTGAGGGTCCACCAACTGCTAATGGTTACATGCATGTTGGACATGCACGGGGTAGAGTCTACAAAGACATCATCTTGAGGTTTCATGGAATGAAGGGTTTAGATGTATGGAGGAGAGGTGGGTGGGATTGTCTAGGACTACCTACAGAAATAGAAGTGGAAAAGAAGCTTGGATTTACAACAAAGAAAGAAGTAGAAGAGTATGGATTAGATAAATTCGTTGAAGAAGCCAATAAACTAGTTGACTACTATATTAAGCATTGGAGGGAAGCTTCTGAAAGACTCGCAGTATGGCTAGATTATGAGAATGCATATGAGACTAGAAGAGAGAGATACATAGAACATGTATGGTGGTTTATTAAGCAAGCATATGAGAGAGGAGACTTAGTAGAAAGCTTTAAAGTTGTGCCATACTGTCCAAGATGTGAAACACCCTTAAGTAGCCATGAAGTAGCCCAAGGATACGAAGAAGTTGAAGATCCATCAATTTATGTAAAATTTCCAGTTGAAGGAAACCCGAACCTATACATCGTAATATGGACTACAACACCATGGACTCTAGCAGGAAATGAAGCTATAGCCGTCCATCCAGATGAATACTACGTAAAAGTAAGAGTAGATAATGAAGAATGGATCGTAGCAGAGAAACTCCTTGAAAGATTCTTAAGCGAAGTTAAGATAGAGAATTACGAAGTCTCAGAACGCTTTAAAGGATTAGCTATAGCTGGATATAGATACAAGCATCCATTGATAGAGAAGGTACCCAAGCATCTAGAACATGCTCCTCCAGCCCATACAGTAATAACCGCTGAATTCGTTACAATGGAAGAAGGGACTGGATGCGTACATACAGCTCCAGCACATGGTCCAGAAGACTTCGAGGTTGGCTTAAAGATCGGTCTCCCAATCTTCAACCCGGTATCAACTTCTGGATACTTTACAAGTGATGGAGGAGACTTATCAGGCCTATACTATAGTGAAGCAGGTAGGAAGATAATAGAATACTTGAAAGAGAAGAACCTCCTGATATGGGAGGGGAAGATTCTTCATAACTACCCACATTGCTGGAGATGTGGAACACCTCTACTTTACCTCTCAAGCCGTCAATGGTTCATAAAAGTAGATAGAATAAAAGAGATTATGATTAGAGAGAATAAGAAGGTTTCTTGGAAGCCTGCGTGGGCTGGATACCACAGGTTCGGTGATTGGTTAGAGAATGCTGAAGACTGGTGTATAAGTAGAACTAAAGTATGGGGGACACCTCTACCCGTCTGGATATGTACAAACTGTGGAGAAAAGAAAGTAGTTGGAAGTAAGGAAGAGTTACTTGGAGCAGAAGTTAAGCCTTCTGAAATAAGACTCCTTAGACCATGGGTAGATTATGTAATGTTTAAGTGCCCGAGATGTGGTAGATTCATGAAGAGGGATATATTTGTAATGGATACATGGCTAGACTCAGGGATGGCCCATACAGCAAGCATTGATGCTATGACAAACCAAGAACTGTTCAAGAAGCTGTTTCCATACGATTTCATAACAGAGGCCATAGACCAGACTAGAGGATGGTTCTACACATTAATATTTACTTCTTGCCTCCTCTATGGAAAAGCACCATATAAAACAGTCCTAAACCAGGGACACGTAATGGACGCTGAAGGGAAAAAGATGTCGAAGAGTAAAGGAAACGTAATATGGGCTATGGAGACAATGGAGAAGTATGGAGCCGACCCTCTTAGGCTATACTTAGTCTCTAAATCAGCACCCTGGGATAACATGAACTTCGTCCCAAAGGAAGTAGAAGAAATAATACAGGAGCTAAACATACTCTGGAATGTTTTCTCATTCGCTACAACCTACTTTGAGATAGACCAATTCAAGCCAGAAGAGATTGATATATATAAAGTTGAAAAGCATCTACAGCTTGAAGACAAGTGGATTATCTCTAGAATCAACAATCTAGTTAAAGTATTCACTAGAAAGATTGAAGAACTTGAGATACATTCAGCTGCTAGAGCATTGAGAGAATTCATTCTAGAAGACTTAAGTAGACTGTATATTCGTTCAATTAGAAGAAGGGTTTGGGTGGAAGAACAGACATGGAATAAATTAGCAGTCTATGCAACCCTATACTATGTCTTGAAGAAATTAATTACTTTAATGGCCCCCCTAACACCTTACATAGCTGAGAAACTCTATCAGCAATTAAAGTTGAGTGAAGACCCTGAAAGTGTACATATGCTTAAGTGGCCTAAAGCTGAAGAAGAATGGATAAATGATGAATTAGAAGATATGATGGAGATAGTTCGCCAAACATTATCTGATGCACTAGCCTTACGCCAGAAAGCTGGAAAGAAACTTAGATGGCCTGTAAAAGCATACATACTATCTCCGAACAGTCCGAAAGTCAGGAAAGCTTTTGAAAACTTAAAAGAATTTTTAAAGATGCAGCTCAACACAGTTGAATTACAAGTCTTAAATGTAGGAGAGAAGCATCCAGGAGTAAAATATATTGTAAAACCCATATATAGTTTACTTGGACCTAAATATGGAAAGAAGATAAAAGAGATAGTCGAGAGGATGAATATAATTGATGTTGAAAAACTGAGAAAATCGTTTGAAGTAGATGGATTCATTGAATTGATGCTTAATGATGGAAGCATAGTAAGGATAGAGAGTAGTGAAGTTGAGTTTGAAGAAGTGCTTCCAGAGAACATACGTAAAGAAGAAGGCAGATTCGCAAACATATACTTAGATATTACAGAGACTAGAGACTTGGTAGCAGTATCTCTCGCGAGAGAAGTCATTAGGAGAATACAGACAATGAGGAAGGAAATGAATCTACAAGTAACAGACTATATATCAGTAGAAATAATAGTTCCCGATGAAGAGTGGAGAGATTATCTAGAATCTAATAGAGAGTTTATTAGAGAAGAGACAAGATGCCGGAGTCTAGAAGTTAAACTTACAGGAATGGTTGAAGGATATGTAAAAGATTGGGAGATTGAAGGGGACGTGGTTAGAATAAGTGTGAGGAAGACGTAATGTCCCTTTTCCACACACTTAGAACAGTCTTTCAAAATTTAAGCGATGATCATTTTAAGATTTTGAGAATAATTGAGAGAAATCTGAAGAAGTATGAGATTGTTCCTCTTGAAGTAATTGAGAGAGAATCCAAGCTAGATGAACAAAGCATCGAGAAATTAGTGAGAAAACTTAATTTTTACAAGCTTATTTGGTCTCCCAAAGGGAGAGAGAAAGGATGTTTATTGAATTACAATGGGTTAGATCTACTTGCATTGAAGAATCTTGTAAAGAAGAATATCATAGAGAGTATTGGGAAACCTCTGGGGGTTGGAAAGGAAGCAGACGTGTATGAAGCACTATCACCCAAAGGTGAAAAACTAGCAGTTAAATTCTTTAGGATAGGTAGGACTAGTTTTAGAAGCTATGGGAAGAAGAGACCAACACTTTATTCTATCCATTCCTATCTCTATGCATCCATAAATGCTGCAGAAAAAGAATTTGAAGCTTTAAAGATTCTTCATCCTAGAGGTATTGATGTTCCAGAACCTATAGCTAGAGAGAGACACATAGTAGTAACCAAAATATTTAGAGGTGTAGAGATACCATCTGCACAATACATTAAAAACCCCGTAAAGGTTCTAGCTAAGATTCTAGATAATGTTATAAGATCGTATGAAGCGGGATTAGTCCATAGCGATTTAAGCGTTTATAACATACTCGTCACCCCCTCGGAAGACATAATCATAATCGATTGGCCTCAATGGGTTAAGAAAGATCATCCAATGGCTAAAATGTATCTGGAGAGAGACTTAATGAACTTGTTCAACTACTTCAAGAGGAGATGGAATATCAAGATTATACCGAGAAAATATCAGAGTTTTCTCAATGAAGTCTTAAGAGAAATCTTTAATACAAGCTAGAACAAGGTTTTGTTAAAAGGTGCTACCTAATGACACCCTTGATGATAGTTGGCATGATATTGAGTTTCATAGGTGTAGGATTAATACTTGGAATAGTATTTTACTATACTTTTCTCCCGATAAATGACCCTCTCCGAATATTCCTAGATACATCATACATAGGTCTCACATACTTACTGTACGTCATAATTATTGGCGCAGCGATTAGCGGTGCCGGACTATTAGTATATATCAGAGCAGTAAGGACAGGTATAACAATACCTGCTAGAGAATACTCTTACCCAACTCAGGCTTCAGTAATTAGAAGACCAGCTTTAAGAAAGGAAGCACCGAAACTAGCCGTAGAAGAAGCGAGTAGAAGCACTAAATCCAAAGGGGGAAACATTGTAGAAGAGATTGAGAAAGAGATAGAGCATATAATTGAGGCTGGTGAGAAACCTGTAGAAGAAAAAGTCTTAGAGATGAAATCTCCAGTAGAGAAGCCTACTATTGAGATTATCTCAAGAGCTTCAGACATGGTTTGCCCTCATTGTGGAAAACTTAACCCGATAGGATCAACTAAGTGCGAATCATGCCGAAAGCAGATGTTTATCCCAGAAGCTCCAAGTAGGTCATGCCCTGTTTGTAACGCGCCATTAGTATTAAGTCAAAGAATCTCAGGAGATCTATTCGTATGTGGAATATGCTTCTCGGAGATCCGTATCCCACCCCAGATGCAGGAGATACTTAATATAAAATAGTCTGATTAGATTTCTCTAATAGAGTTTCAATTTAGTAGCTATAATATAGGATTGGCATCTATGTCTACTAGGAGTAGTGTCTCTGTCTTAGTGAAAGACTATATGATATGTGAGTGGTATTGTTTTTAGCGAAAGATTTAAAACCTTCTTAGAAGTATGAAATAACGAAGAATTCTTGAATACCGTGGTGTCTTCTATGGAAGCTGGTAAGAGACCTCTAGCATTGATTACAAAATACCTCAATAGAAATATTAGAGTAACTTTAAAGAACGATTTAATGTATGAGGGAACTGTAGTTGAATGCGATAGCTTCATGAATCTAGTAATCGAGAAAGCAGTAGAATATCAAGATAATAATAAGAAGGCGATGTACCCTAGGATACTAATCCGTGGAAACAATATAATGTACATCCAGCTCATACCCGAATCAATAGAATAAGAAACCCATAGATTGCACTAAAACTTGAAGAAATAACGGAAACATCTGTAGTTCTTGGAAGGAGTTAGCTATCCTACTTTTTGCTGGTTTAATAGTGTAATAGGAGTTAAATAGTCTATTATTATTGTAAATCTAGGTTTCTAAGATGTGGAAATCACAAATAATCGTAGAGAGAATAGATAAAGTGCCTACAACTTCTCAGCTGACTGAGTTTGTAGAACGTAAAGGTTTGGGTCATCCAGACTATATAATAGATTCAGCATGTGAAGCAGCTAGTAGAGCATTATCAAGATACTATAAAGAGAGGTACGGCTCTATACTTCACCATAACTTAGATAAAGGATTACTAGTAGGTGGAAGCTCTAGAACATGGTTTGGGGGAGGAGTAGTTGAACAACCAATCTACATACTCATAGCTGGTAGAGCAACCATAAAAGTAGGAGATGAGGAAATACCGTACAATGAATTGATAAAAGAAGAAGTTGAAAGATTCATTCGTGAAAACTTTAGATTCCTGGATCCTGACGAACATGTAATCATTGATACAAAGATTAGACCTGGAAGCATAGACTTGAAGACTATTGTTGAAATGGATGGAAGCGTCCCTTTGGCCAATGATACATCTTTCGGAGTAGGATACGCCCCTCTAACACCTTTAGAGAAGATAGTCTATGAAACAGAGAAGATGATAAACTCTAGAGAATTCAAGTCTAGAATACCTGAAAGTGGTGAAGATTGTAAAGTAATGGGGCTCCGTATAAGAAACAAATACTATATAACAGTTGCAGATAGCTTAATAGCTCATTTAACCCCAGACCTAGACCACTACTTATCAGTTAAAGAAGAAATAAAGAATGAAGTTGAATCATTAGCTTACAGAATACTTTCAGAAGAGAAAGACGTAGAAGTAAATGTTCAAGTAAATACTGCTGACATACCTAGCAAGAATTCTGTCTACCTTACTGTTACAGGTACATCTGCAGAGAGCGGAGATGATGGAAACACGGGTAGAGGTAATAGAGTTAATGGACTTATAACACCTAATAGGCAGATGTCTCTTGAAGCTACAGCAGGGAAGAACGCTAGATCACATGTAGGGAAACTATATAATCTTTCAGCAAAAATGATTGCAGAAAGAATCTATAATGAGGTATCGGGGATAAAAGAAGTCTACGTTAGATTATTGAGCCAGATAGGTAGACCTATAAGTAGACCACTAGCAATCTCAATACAGTACATACCAGGAGACAACGTAGATGAGAGGACTCTAGCCTATGAAGCAGTTGAGATAGCGAAGGAAGAGATAGAGAAGATAGTAAAGCTTGAAGAACTAGTGCTCACATCTAAGATAACCTTATTCTAAGTTAATGTAATCATCTAAACCAGCCTTCTTCCTTAAAATCTCCATAGATTTCTTCGGGGTTAGACATCTAAACTCTATCTTATTCATTTGCATCACTCGGCTTGCAGAACGTTGAACTCCTGGAGCAACAATTATTGCTCTAGGTCTAACGCCGAACTCCCTCTCAATACTCTCAACATATTGAGTTAATTGTTGAATATCTTCGAGAGTAGCATTCCTTCTCTTAATCTCAACTACGGTTAATCTACCCGATGAATCTACGCCAAATACATCAATGAAGCCTGAAGGTTTCAGCTTCCTTTCTTCTTCAATTGGTTTAAAACCTTCTTCAATTATAGATGGTTCAGCAAGTATAGCTTTCTTCATATCTTCTTCAGTTGCATACATGCTGAAAATAGCATCATCATGTAGTTTCCAGGATAGAATATGATAAATTTTATGAAATCTAATGATTAACATTTCTGATGGGTTTAACCTCCTAGCTTCAAGTATTAATATATTATCCTCGATTCTCAGCTCTATCTTTGAGTTGGGTGGCTGCCAGTTGGCTGGTTCATATCCGGTTGGTCTATGTATCAGTATACTCTGGTCAGATTTTATCATAAGAATTCTTTCCCCGAGACCTAGAGTAGAAGCAGCTCTACCTTCATAAAATACTTCGCATAAACCGATAATTATTATAACTTCTCTCTTAAGGAGAGCCTGCCTTATCTTCTCTACCACTTCAGTTAGCTCCATTCAGCTCGTCTTAATCATTATTCTCCTAGTTATTAAGCTCATTAAATAGATTTGATTATGAAATAGAAATTCTTGAATAGATTGAGTTTCTCATGAGAATCGAATGGAAAAGAAACTGATAATACTATAACACTGAGATATAGATTTAATTAATTTCTCAGTTAAATAGTAGTAAAGTTCTCTTACTGATAGAGGATTACAGATTTCACAATCCAAGTTAGCTAACCCCTATTCAGCGAATACTTCTAGGGCCTAATTCTATTAGCATGAGGTGATTCGGAATGAATCGAGATAGGGATCACTGGGTAGAGAAAGCTCTATACTCTAAGGCCTTACTAGAATCTATTCATTATGGTGCAAGCTCACCTTTCATTCCAATATATGGAATAGAACTTGGAGCTTCATCGATTGAAGTAGGTATACTTTATGCTTTAAGTAACCTATCCCTAAACTTTTTCCAGTTACTCTGGGGGTATGTCAGTCACAAGATAAAGAGATTTGTCTTTTTCATCATTCTAGGTGGAATCTTCTCAGCAATAATCATGATATCTTTACTATTCGTGAAATACATTATGGGTTTCATCGTACTGGTAATACTTCATTCGATAGCTAGCTCGATGAGCATACCTACATTCATAGCATATTCATCGCAAGTAATAAGTGAAGACAGGTGGAGGAGATTCTCAGAAAATATTAATTCTTTAAATTACTTAGGATGGGTGGCGGCAACCTTATCAGTTGGTCTATCATCATTCTTCGGCTTGAATGGTTTCACAGTTGGATTCCTGATAGCTGCTTCATCAACATTTATAGGGTCAATCATAGTCTTGATATTCTGCGAAGAACCAGATATAGATACGAAAAATGCTTACCCAGCTTCTTTAAAGAATCTTAAAATTAGGAGGCATGGTAAGTTCTTCAACTTCTTAGTTCTATCAACAGCATTCGGCTTCTTCTTATCTATGGCTTGGCCACTCTTCACTATTACGTTAACTAAGATATCTATGTTAAGCCTGTTCGAGATAAGCCTATTAGATGTTGTTTTCGGATTATCAGGCGCAGTAGGATTAGCTTTGCTTAGAGAACGCTTTTCACTAGTGAAGACATCTATAATCCTTACATTAAGTAGTTCAAGTATGGCGTTAATCCCGTTAGTCTATGCCTTAGCACCTCAACTTCCCTTCCTAATCTTGATAAACATATTAGTAGGTGTTTTTAGTGTATTTTACGATGCAGCTTCTTTAACATATCTTCTAGAGAAGACACCGATGGAGGAGAAGGGGTTCTATGCAGCTGTATACAATTTATCACTTGGATTAGCTTTCTTTACTGGTTCAATGGTAGCAGGGTACGCCCTAGGGCTACTTCAGCATCTGTGGCCACTAGATTACGCATTAACGTTTCTATATATTATTATAGCAGTAGGTAGACTTATATTCGGGCTACTTTATAGACACCTCGATTAAAATTTATATTACCATTCTGAGTTAATACTCCTTGGTAGATAGAGAAAAATTGGTTAAGGGATACGTCTTACTCGTAATTTTTGATCTAGCATATGGAATGAGAGCTGGTGAAAAAGCAGTTGAGATAGCTTCTTCTAAGAATTTAGACCTTTTGGTAGCCTATGTTTTCAAGAAGAAAACTATCGAGAGTATGTCTACACCTAGTGTAAGAAGAGGCGTAGGGGACCATCTAGCATTGATTTACTCTTTCTCCGAAAAAGGTTTTCAAGAAGAGTTGAAGGAAGCAAATCAAGTGCTAGAGAAGATACTACAAATGGCAGGTGATAAGAATATTAAAGCCAAAACATTACATGGAGAGTATGTCTCTCTACATTCATTAGTGCCTCACATGAGTAGGGCTGATTATATAGTAATTGGATACAGCCATCCTTATTATACAAAAATCACTGAGAGGATAAAAAAATTATTTGAAGAGAAAACCATACTTGTTGCATAGTCTCCATCTAAAGATTAGAGATAAAGTGTAAATGGGCGATTGCATCTTATTCTGTCTCTACAATATAGTATGAGAAAATCTTCCTGAAAGCTTCACTATCAATTATTGTTTTACCTTCTCTCTCGATCTTCTGTCTTGCAGGAGGCGTCTCCAGGTATGATGGGATCCTTTCTTTGATTCTCTCTTCGAAACTTGGCGTGTGTGGATCTTGATAGAAAACTCCTATAGGTATTTTATCATCGTATTCTTGAGATTTCATCCATGCTTTAACAATTTTCTCTTCTTTTTCCTCAATCTTCTCTACTTTAGGGTTCCAGCCAGTATCTTCAAGCTTGTATACTCTCTTCTTATAGTATTCTACTGTGTGTATGTTGTCGTATGTTACACATGGTTGTAGTACATCTATGAGTGCAGCTCCCTTATGTTGTATGGCTTCTTTAATTAATTCTTTAAGGTGTTCAGTCATCATGGAATACCCCCTAGCTACGAATGTGAAGCCTGAGGCTAAAGCTAGACTTACAGGGTTAACAGCATCTTGAATGTTTGGTTTAGGTAAAGCTTTAGGTCTCAATCCACGCCTTAATGTTGGGGAAGCTTGACCTTTAGTTAATCCATAAACAGTATTATTATGTAGTATTATCGTCAGGTCTATATTTCTCCTCCCTAGAGCTACGAAGTGTCCTACACCTATCCCGAGGAGATCTCCATCTCCTCCGTTTACGATAACTGTTAGTTCTGGGTTTGCAAGTTTTATGCCAGTAGCAAAAGGTATAGCTCTACCATGAAGAGTATGTACACCATTGACTTTAACAAAGTGGGGGGTCTTCCCTGAACATCCAATACCACTTACGATAACTGTCTTCTCAGGTGGTAGGTCAAGTTCTGAGAAGGCACGATACATTGCTGCAACGATGCCGAAGTCTCCACAGCCCGGGCACCAATCATTCCAAATATCGCTCTGGTAATCAGATGGTTTACGGGCCATAAGTTAACACCACTCTATCTTCACCTTTCAATATCTTCAAAACCCCGTCTACTAACTCATTTAAATAGATAGGTCTACCAGTATACTTTACAACCTCTTTAGTTATCCGTACCCCCGTATTAATTAGTATGGCTTTACCTGCTTGTGCAAGATAATTATGTTCAACAGTGATAACCTTTGATTTATCAAATCTTTCAAGCAATTTTTCTACCGACTTTGATGGGAAAGGTGAGAACATCCTTATGTGGAGATATGCTGTTCTTATACCTTTTACAGCGAGCGTTTTTAATGCATCTAGAGCTACACCTTTAACAAATCCCCATCCAACAAGCAGTACATCCGCATCTTCTGGCCCATAGTATGTTAAACGTTTCTCCTCTGGAATTTCTTCATCAGCTATCTTTATTTTCTCCATTCTTTTTCTATACATCTTCTCCCTATTTTCAGGGTCTTCATCTATATGACCTAATTCGTTATGTTCATCTCCAGTATACCACATGATACAGTTAGAGCCTATGAAAGCTCTAGGAGAAATCGTTGTAGATAAATTGAATCTCTTGTAATCGGCTCCACCATTATGAATAATTAATCCTCTATCGATATTTATATTAGATAGATCAGGTACGGGCAGTGTTACAATAGAGTTTGCAAGGAATTTATCAAGCAAATGAATTACTGGAGTTTGATATCTCTCCGCTAAATTGAATGCTTCAATAGCATCGTAGAATGCTTCTAGATGGTCTCCCGAAGCTAAAACTATTCTAGGAAATTCTCCATGTGATGCATAAAGGGTGAAGAGAAGGTCGCTCTGGCTACCTCTAGTAGGCAAACCAGTTGACGGGCCACCTCTCTGGTAGTAAGTAATAACCACGGGTGCTTCATTCATCCCCGCCCAGCCTAATCCTTCAACCATTAAACTGAACCCTGGACCACTAGTTGACGTTGAAGCTCTTGCACCAGTAAGTGCAGCACCTATTGCAGAGGTTATTGCAGCTATTTCATCTTCAGTCTGTAGAACAAGTATTGAACCAATCTCTAAACCATCTACTTCTAACTTTTCATAAGATTCTATAGTAAAGCTTTCATCAGCTGCTGGAGTTATAGGGTAGTAGCTTTGAAATCTTACTCCTCCGACTGTCTTAGCCATAGCAACTATATCGTTTCCACTAACTATCATCATCTCTCTATGGTTTAGTTTAGATGGTGCAAGTTCAAGTATTGGACCATGTTCTCTAACAACTTTATCATAAACAGTTTCTACTATTACTTTATTCTGCTGGGCAAGTTCAGGTCTATCATAAAACCTCCTAGCTAGAGAATACTCTATAGCTTTCTTCTTTACGTTGGTTAATCCTGAGACTGCACCTATAATTATTGAGCTAACGTATCTGGCAGCTTGAGAAGCTGGTAAAACAAGCTTCTTTGCAGCTTCATTAATAATCTCTGAATAATTCAATGGTACTGAATGGATTTTTTTATCTTCTGAGATGTATCGAACTAGGGATTTAATCGATCCATCTATTCCGAGTTCTTTGAATATTTTACGGAGTCTAATCTTTAAGTCTTCCTCCATGCTTGGAGTAGTATCTAGAGTCTTCTCTTCAGTGAAGACATCGTATGTGATTACTCCCCCTTCTTCTAAGCTATCAAAATGTGTGAATACTGTCTCATGGTCTAGTGCAGCGATTAACTGTACTGGATAAGTTAATGATGTTGGAATCTGCTCAGAGGAAATATTGAAGTGTACATAACTATGTCTACCTTTAATATTTGAGAAATACTCTCTATCCGAGATAACCCCATATCTTAAGTAGGCCAGAGAATATGTAAGTATCTGCGCACTTGTTTCTAGTCCCGCTCCTTGCGGACCTCCAATAATAATAGATAACCTGTTCAACACATGGTTTATTGATGAACGTTTCTAAATAACTTTTTTGTTTTACCCAAGTTACTCATAAGACTAAGGTTTGAGTTTTCTTCTAAGTGCTAGTCTCCGGAAGGCGCTTCTTCATAAGCTACCTCATCAGTGAAGAATTCAAATGGGATAAACTCGGTTTTATGCTTACGTAGTTCTTCCTCATTGAATATGGGTCTGCTACACTCAACACAATATAAGAATCCTGACTCAGATAACTGTTTAATTAACCTGTCCCAAGTCTTACTTACATAATTCCTACAGGCTTCTCTAGGCTGAGCAACCACCTGCCCTAAATCCACACATATCACAATGTACGGATAACTTGGATGAACAGTAAAATGAAGACACTTATTACATTCTACAGATTCTCCCAAGTCTCTCACATTTTTTATTTTGATTCCTGCTTATATCTTTTTAATTCCAAAAATACCTTAAATAACCATTTCGACTTCACTCACAATGATGTAGGTTAAAATATAGAAAGAATCATGTGGAGAGACTAGCCTGTAGATGATGTTTAGCCCTTCTTCTCACATCTAAGTGTTTAGGCTTGTACCCCGAAAAACTAATAAACAGGTAAATCCCTCATGTATTGATGGTTCGTCCTGTAGATTTTAAACCAAAACCTATTGATGTGGATTTTCTGAATAAACCAAGTGAATACCCAGTAACTGGAAGACATCAAGGGCATGAGGTTAGAGCTGAGGGAATCCAAAGGCTTGATGCAGAAGGTAAACCATACCCAACTAAACTAGGGATACATGGTACTCAAGTTGCAGTAGACTGGGATTGCTGCATAGCAGATGGTGCATGCATGGATGTATGCCCTGTCGACGTTTTTGAGTGGGCCCTGAATCCAGGTAAGAAGGGCACGGGGAATGATCTATGGCCTCTAAGCGGTGAGCTTTATGAAAAATACCGTACAGACAAGTCTGACCCCGTTAGAGAGCAGGATTGCATCTTCTGTATGGCATGCGAAGCTGCATGCCCAGTTAAAGCTATCAAGATAACTCCTCCATAAGCTAAATAGAAGATAAGAAATGCTAGTAGCCAACTCTCTCGATTGCTATAGGTACTTCTAGCTCTATCTCCCTCCAACCCCTAAATATTTTTAACCTGACTTTACCAAGTTCTATTGATTCTTCTATTATCCTTCTTAACTCACCTACACTCTTTAGTTTATGGGATCCTGCATGCGTAATGATGTCTCCTTCTCTTATTCCATATTCATCTGCTGGGCTATCCCTCAATACTCTCAAGACTATTAATCCTTCACGTACAGGTAGCCCATAGTATCCAGCTATCTGCTCATTTAATGGTGTTGTAACGACTCCTATGTATGCTCTAATAGGTCTACCATACTTAGAGATCATTTCAATAAAACGTTTCACAGTATTTATTGGTATAGCAAAGCCTATTCCCTGTGCAAAAGGTATGATAGCCGTTGTAACACCTATAACTTCTCCATCCATGTTAACCAAGGGGCCACCACTATTTCCAGGATTTATTGCAGCATCTGTCTGTATCAAGTCTTCAAGTATAAACCCTTCACCTTCAATCGCTCTACCCTTAGCGCTTACAACACCTATACTAACGTTTGGACCAGGCAAACCTAGAGGGCTACCAATAGCTAGTACAAGCTCGCCTACACTCACTTTATCAGAGTCTCCAAGCTTAATGGGTTTAAGTTTTCCTACTTGAGTCTTCAGTAGCGCTATATCTCTTGATGGATCAAGCGATAATATTCTGGCTTGAAGAGTTTGACCCTCTATCAGAAGTGTTATAGATTCAGCATTCGCAACTACATGGCTGTTAGTTACCAGGTATCCATCTTCAGATATAACAAATGCTGATCCTACGCCTCTCACAGGGACAACTCTAAGGAAAGCATCTATCGTTAATGAAGTAGTAACTACACTTGCAACACTCTCTGATATGCCTTCTACAAGTTTCGTAATCTCACTTGAAAGATTCTTCAACAGACCATTTCTATTTGTTTTCTCCATGATTTTTCTAACATTATTTGTTTTATCATGGTTCATATTAATTTTTCCTTAGTTTAAGAGCCGCCTTGTATCCGTAGACTTGTATCCATAGATGATAATATGAAAAGATAGGTTTCAAAGTTATAGATTTTAAGTCTTCTTGAAGATCATCCTCACGTTATTGTTATTGATAGAAATATTTACCAGTTTTACATTTTTCCTGTACGCTGCCTCGATAAATTCTGGATATGCAGTCTCATCTCCCATTAATGTTATAAGACACTCACCATACTTTAACTTTGCCAAAGACCTTTTAAAGATAGTAAGAGAGTACGGGTAAGCGACCTTGGTAAGATTTAAGAACCTAGTTTTACCATCTCTAATTTCGCATCCACAATCTTCTAGTTCTCTAATTATAGACCCTAGGCTCCTTCTGAGGATATATTTGTTTCTAGGTCTACCAATATTGCCGTTTCTCTCCCTTGTTACTGCTATCCAACCATTCTTCTCGAGAATTCTTAGAACAGCATAAAGAGACTTAAAAGAGCACTTTACATTCCTAGCTATCTCATAGATCGTAGCCCCCCATGAGCATCTTTCCAAGTATTCTAGGACTTCAAATTCTATCTTGGAGAACATGTGGGATGGTTCTTCAAGAATTTCTTTGAGAAAACTCATTGATCTTAAGATAGTTCAAGTAGTATAAGAGTGTTTCCAAGGTATATGTAGGAAAAGTACTTGGATATGTCTAGGCAGGTCATATAACAGCGTGTAGTATCCATAGGAAGTATAGTGGAATGAATACAAGCGAGATTGTGTTTAGTAGCTTAATCAGTATATGTAGTGAAGGTCCAACTGTATCTTTAAGTGGATCACCTACAGTATCACCTACAACTGCAGCTTGATGTGTAGATGAACGTTTACCTCCAAGATTTCCTGCTTCAATGAATTTCTTAGCATTATCCCATGTAGCTCCACCCCACATCATCATTATAGCTAGAGGTATGGTTGAGGCTGTGGCACCTATTACTAGAGCACCTATACCAGGTCCACCGAACAGGACACCAATTATCAAGGGTGTTATAATTATTAGGAGGGCTGGACCGGCCATGCTCTTTAATGCATATTCAGTACTTATTGAGACAGCGCGATAATAATCAGGCTTAGCGTTTCCATCTAGGAGACCAGGTATCTCCCTGAACTGTCTTCTAACTTCTTCAACCATCTGGAAGGCAGCTCTTGATACAGCTTTCAATGCAATCCCTGAAAATAAGTATGGAAGCAATGCACCTACGAGAACTGATATTATGATATCTGGCTTTAATAGGATTATGTAGTCTATGAATCTACCCATAGCTTGTAGTAGAGTGGAAGTATTTAATTCAAGTATTCCAACCTGCCGAGCAACATAATCTTGGATGAATGCTTGGAATAATAATAGAGTAGCAATAGTTGCAGAAGCCATTGCGTAACCTTTAGTTAAAGCTTTAGTAGTATTTCCTACAGCATCTAGAGGGTCCAGATTAGCTCTAACCTTCTCTTCGAGTCTAGCCATTTCAGCTATACCTCCAGCATTATCTGCAATTGGCCCAGCACCATCAAGAGTCATAATAGTTCCAGCAAGAGATAGCATACCTCTAGTAGCTAAAGCTGTACCGAAAACCCCCTTAATAAAATCTATCAACCAGCCGTCAGCTACCCCAGGTAAAGGCATACTCTTTCCAGCATAGAATGCTAACCCTAAAGCTACAGCTATTATTATAATTGGTTCTGCTACAGCTCTCAACCCAACTGAAAGCCCTGATAAGATGTTTATAGCTGGGCCACTCTGAGCTGCTATAGCAACTTCTTGAACTAGCTTAGACTTCATTCCAGTATATCTATTAGTTGAGAGTACTACGAGTGTGGCCCCCATTATCCCAGCTGTTCCAGCTGCAAGCATGTACAACCATTGGAGAGGGAACAGCAAGTAGACTACGAGAGCATATGTCAGTATTGAGATTATTGCTGAAACGACTATACCGAATGCGAATGGTTCAAATGCTTCTCTAAACCTACGGTATGAGAGTATTCCAGCTAATCCTGCTATCGTAGAGATTACTCCAACAGCACCTATAGCAAGTGGAAGAACCATGAATAATGGCTGGCTAGTTAATACATACAGCACCCAACCAATAATCATTCCACCTAGTGTTTCCGCAGTAACAGATTCAAATATGTCTGCACCCCTACCTGCACAGTCTCCCACATTATCTCCTACTTGATCAGCTATAACAGCAGGGTTTCTAGGATCATCTTCAGGGATCCCTGCTTCAATTTTTCCAACAAGGTCTGCACCTATATCGGCAGCTTTAGTATAGATGCCTCCACCAAGTTGAGCAAATAATGCTGAGAGACTTGCACCAAATGCAAATCCTGCTAATGCATCTAACGCCATTCTAAACTCGACTTCTTCTGTGAGACCGCTTGTCATCAAGCTGTATAATAGGAATAGTATGGAGAGTCCGAGTAGACTGAGACTATAAACAGAGAATCCTAAGACCCCTCCACCGAGAACGGATACCTTCAATGCTTCTAATCCGCTTTTCTTACCTGCTTCTGTTACTCTCACGTTTGTTCTTGTTGATGCATCCATGCTGAAGAAGGCTGCAGCTATAGATGATGCTCCACCCACGAGGACTGATACTGCTGTAAGCATTGCTTCCTTCAAAGCTATATCGTAAGGTATATTCATAGTGAGTGTATAGATAGCATATATCATTACTAGAACAGTAATAGATAAGCCGAGTGTAAAAGACATTATAGTCTTAATCTGCTTAGACATATATGCTTTAGCCCCTTCTCTAATGGCATTCCAGACCTCAAGCATCTCTCTTGAACCTTTCGGATACCTTTGAACAAGATAGTATAGGAAAACTGCTATGAAGACTCCTACTATACCCGCTAGTATAGACAGCGTAGTAACTATCAGAACATCCTCCTGCATATGTTAACACCCCCTAATTCTTCCACGATCCTTTAACAAATAAATCATAATACTTCAACATTAAGATAAGCTCTATGCATTAAACGTAGAAAGCATATAAAGGTAAAAATTAACTACTACCATGACTATCTAATACATAGGAGTAGATTGAGTATTAGTGGAACAGCTGACCTCCCTCTACATACTGGTCATGTACCTCCATGGCTAATGGATAGAATGAAGAATCTTGCAGATGCAATAATAAAGGTTATGGTAGAAGAACTTGGAAGACGGGAAGTATTAAGGAGAATCGGAGACCCCTACTGGTTTCAAGCATTTGGATGCGTGTTAGGCTTTGATTGGCACTCCAGTGGTCTAACAACAGTAGTTACCGGTGCACTTAGAGAATCAGTTAAGCTGAATACTCATGGAATCGCTGTTATCGGAGGTAAAGGAGCAATGGGTATAAGGACTCCACAATTGATCCACAAAGTTGACATCTCTGAGGAATTAAAGATTAAGCTAATTAAAGCTAGTAAACTCTCAGCAAAAGTAGATAATGCTGTTCTCCAAGATGGATACAATATATACCACCACACTATAATATTCACTGAAAATGGAGACTGGGCTGTAGTTCAGCAAGGAATGAATCTACCAAGTAAGTATGCTAGAAGATATCATTGGATAAGTGAAAATATAGTAAGCTTCGTAGAAGAACCACATAGTGGGATAGCTGGCGATAGAGTAGAAGAAATAGTCCTTAACTTAACATCCAGTAAGAGTAGAGAAGCTAGAAAAATCTCAGTAGACTTAATCTCAGAGAATCCATCAAAACTAGTTAGATTAATAAATCTCTCACTAAATAAGCAGGAAACATTAACGAGATGGATAGATACCGATTTTGAAGTTCAGCTCCCCCCACATCTCGATATGCCTAGAAAGATAAACTGGAAAGCAATTAGGAAAGCATACGATATAAGACCAAGCAGATATGAAGAACTGCTCCAGATAGAAGGAATAGGACCATCAACCCTAAGAGCTTTAGCTCTAATCTCTACATTAATCTATGGGGTACAAATAGATTGGAGAGACCCCATAAAATTCACATTTGCTCATGGTGGAAAAGATGGTGTACCCTATCCTATTTCGAGAAGAAGAATGGATGAATCAATAAGATTTCTAAGATCGATGCTGGAATCGGCTAGTATAGAGAGAGAAGAAAAGCTCAAAGCATTTAGAAGATTAGTAGATCTTGAGAGAAGATTATACCTATGAATGGCTAACCTAACATAACCTAGGCTACATTATTCATAGAACTCTATATTTTTATTTCCGATAGAATTGAAATCTAGGATCATTCTAAGAACATACTGTACTGTAAGTATGAAAATTAGTTTAGAGATGAGAGTAGAGGACATCTTATAACTTCACTATAAGCACTAGAATTCTCTGAAAATCAAGAAGTTTGCTAAAGCTTTTAGCTTCTCCTTAGCTTGGGAACTCGGTAAAACCTTATCTAAGTCATTCCATGCTTTTGATAAGAGTTCAATACAAGTTCTTCTAGCATAATCTATTGACCTAGATTCTTTAAGGAGATTTACTGCTTCTTTAATCAAGTCTTCATTACTCGTTCTCATTTTTAGTATTTCTCTTAAGCGTTCAGCTTTATGAGGTGGTAGGTTTTCTAGAGCTTTAATTACTAAGAGTGTCCTCTTCCCTTCTTTTATATCTCCTCCAATCTCTTTTCCATATTTTGATTCTTCACCAATTATATTCAATATATCATCTTGGATTTGGAAAGCTACTGCTAGTGATTCAGAGAATCTCGAGATTTTTTCTTCAATTTCCCTAGATGCATCAGCCATTATACAAGCTATCTTGACAGAGAATCTTGCTAATGCTCCAGTCTTCAATAACGTCATCTGCATATATTGTTCTTCCGTTATGTCATTGACTAATCCTTTATGCCATGCAATGTCCATCGCCTGCCCAATACTTAATTCTACCATCGTCTTAACATATTCATCAAGTATCCTAAACTTCTTGTCATCCGGTAGGTTAATCTTTGAGATTATTAGTAGTGGAAGAAAATACATTGTGTTACCCATGTTTATCGCTATGTCTACACCGTAAATCTTATGGATACAGGGTTTCCCCCTCCTATAATCACTTTCATCTTCAACATCATCTACTACTAGTGTCCCATTATGTATAACCTCTGGTATGATTGTTAGTGGTAGGATATCCTCTATCTTCCCACCTAGGGCTTCATAAACCATAACCATTAGTGCAGGTCTCCACCTTTTTCCACCTCTACTCATTAAATCCCAGAAAGGCTCCAATACTGATTTGTTTATTGATTCTGGCTCATACTTGAAGAATGGTTTACCTATCAACTTAGATAGAGATTCTTCATCAACTCTTCTAGGGATAAACTTCTCTATCTCTGCTGTAATCCTCCTACCATACTCTTCTAAAATATCTAGTATGTTGATTTCCGCTCCTGCCATACTACTTCTATTTAACAAGCCTTAATTAAATATGTTACTCACTAAATTCTGAACATGTTGTCTCTAAGATACTTGATAAGGGTTTCATTCTCCTTCTCTATCTCTTTAGTTAACTCTGTTTTTGCTTTAATGTAATCTACAAATTTAATATCTTTACCAGTGTATTTCTTAACGTAGTTTTCATACTCCATATGCTTATCAAGAAGGGACATGAAGTTCTTTAATTCTTCATCGGCCGGCTCTCTATATGTATCTTCATGTAAGACAATGTTTAATGGGAGCCTCGGTCTTAATGGTGGAGATTCCCCTCTAACACCAATACATATCAATGCAAGTGGAACAACGCCTCTGGGAAGCTGGAATAATTCTGCAATACTTTGGGCATAGAGTAGGGGGCAATCAAGTATAACTGAACCTAGACCTAGAGATTCTGCAGCAATAATGATATTCTCTACAGCTAATGCAGTTTCGAATACACTGATTATAGTCTCAACTGGATGCTTATCTGAAGATAGAATATGCTTATGCTCTAGCATGTCCAGCATCCTAGAGAATCTTCTTAGGTCTCCACATGCCAATAAGATTACTGATGCATTCTTTACAGCCTCAACTCTACATAATTCAGCTAGCTTCTCTCTTTTCTCGAAGCTTTTAACCCAGATGAATGAATACAATTGATAGAATGGTGGAGCTCTCACACCAACCTCTATAAGTAACTTAACGATTTCATCAGGTAAACTAACAGGCTTAAAGATCCTAATACTCCTCCTAGACTTTAATAAATTAATAACACTTCTCCTCCTCATAGGACTCAATCCAGTCTCACCGTAACCGATAATTTAACAAGTAGCCTACTCTTTAAATAATCTTCAAAGATATACCAATAAAAATACCTCTCCAATAAGCAAGTCAGCACTAAGATTTTTAAATAGCCTCTAATAATTCAATAGTCGGAGAAACATAGGTCTCGCCCGGGTGGCCGAGTGGTTTAGGCGGCGGGCTGCAGACCCGCTACACGGGGGTTCAAATCCCTCCCCGGGCTCTTCTATTAGTAGAGTATGTATGAAGTAGCTTGGAAGAGGTTGGAGTTCTTTTTCCTACTCTGTATGATATGAGTTATGCGTATAGAATACTATCTCTCTGCGTCTTTGTATAACTTATTTGCTATCCCATTAACATACCTTAAAGCATGTATCTTAAATCTTTCAAGCTCTCCTATGAACTCTTTAACTCTGGCAGTATAGATTATTCGGGATTAGCTGGATCTTCATACATGTTTTTTACCCGCTTCTAGGAAATCGTGTAGTAGGGTATGAGTGATATTATTAGGGTTGGTGCTGAAGCTGTTATTTCAAAATTTAGTTTTATGGGGTTCGAGGTTGTTTCAAAGCATAGAGTCCCTAAACCATATAGGATTCCCGAGCTTGATAGAAAGGTTAGAGAATCTAGGATGATACATGAAGTTAAGGTGATTTTAAGCTTAAAGAGAGCTGGGATTCCATGCCCCGCAGTATTATTAATCGATAGAGAGGAGGCAACTATCTATATGCAGTATATTAATGGGGTAGAGCTTCGAAGATGGCTTAATGGGAAAGGAGAAGAAGAGATAATCAACGTTTCATATTCTCTAGGAAGGTTAGTTGGAAAAATGCATAAATTAGGAATTACGCATGGCGACTTGACAACATCGAATATCTTGATAGATAGTTCAGGTAAACTATACTTTGTAGATTTTGGACTAAGTATATTTACAAACGAACTTGAAGATCTCGCAGTAGATATTCATCTACTAGATAGAAGCCTAGAGAGCGGGCACTTCAGTGTAAGAGAGGTATTTATGAATAGCTTTCTTCGAGGATATGCAGAGATAATGGGGGAAAACTTTACAAGGGATCTAATATCCAAGATAAGAGAAATAAGGATGAGAGGTAGGTATGTGGAGGAGAGGAGGAAATGAGGTTTACGCTTGCTACGACAAATAAAAGTAAGATAAAAGAATTTGAAGCCATCTTTAAACAGTCTAATCTAAAATATAGAGTAGAGCTTTTGAAGACTAAGGAAATACAGTCAACGGATCTTAAAGAGATAGCGAGGGAGAGCGTAATCTATGCATATAATATTCTGAGGGAACCTGTACTAGTTGAAGATGCTGGTCTCTTCATTAGGTCTCTTAACGGTTTCCCAGGGCCATACTCTTCCTATGTATACAGAACGATAGGGGTGGATGGTATCTTAAAATTAATGAGCAATATAACAAATAGATCAGCAATCTTTCATTCTGTAATTGCATTTTACTCACCATATACTGGGGTTAAACTATTCTCTGGAGAAGCTGGTGGTGAGATATCTTACGAACCCAGAGGTACTAGTGGTTTTGGATTTGATCCCATCTTTATACCAGAAGAAGGAGATGGAAGAACATTCGCAGAAATGGAGGTGCATGAAAAGAATAAGATTTCACATAGGGGTAAAGCAGCAAGGAAATTCATAGAATGGATTACTGGTTTAAAGACTCTCCCTCCACCCTATGCATTCGTAGAGTAAGGATGTCGGACACGTTAGTCTATCATACCTCTACATCATACCAATTTTCTTCTCAAGATAAATATTGGAGATACTTCTAATCCATCTAAGATCGTTGAAGTAGAATGTTCTTATATCTTCTAGGTCATATAGTGCTAGTGCAAGGCGCTCAAGACCACCACCCCATGCTAGGACTGGATATTTTACACCAAGAGGCTGGGTAACTTCAGGTCTAAAGATCCCCATACCTATTAACTCAAGCCATGTATTCTTTTCTCTAAGATATACAATAGCTTCAGCTGAAGGCTCAGTATATGGGAAATAGCTAGGTCTAAATTTTACATCTTTTAAACCTAGACGGGAATAGAATTCTCTAATCAACCCAATTAAGTCTCTAAAACATACTCCCTTATCCATTACTATACCTTCTATTTGATGGAATTCAGCTAAATGCTTCCAGTCTACTTTCTCATTCCTGTATATTCTATCTACTGAGAATACTTTTATAGGCGGGTCTGGATGCTCAGCTAGATATCTTATAGTGGTAGCAGTTGTATGAGTTCTAAGGACTAGTTTCTCAGCTTCTTCCCTCTTCCATAGATATCTCCATCCAAGTGAACCTGTTGAACCTCCTTTTTCATGTACATTCTTTATTTTCTCTACTAGATTTTCAGGTAGCTGACCAATCCTCGGCTGGTCTAGATAGAAGGTGTCATGCATATCTCTTGCAGGATGATCTTGAGGCTGGAATAGAGCATCAAAATTCCAGAATGCAAGCTCGACAACTGGTCCCCGTATTTCCTCAAAACCCATTTCAACAAATATCTCTTTGACAATTTTTATCAATCTTTGGAGAGGATGCCTTTTACCAGTGTAGACTGGTTTAGATGGAGCACTAACGTTAAATTTACTAAATCTATACTGCCTCCAAGAACCCGATATAAGCATGTCTTGAGTTAATCTAGTAATTTCTTCTACTTCCAATTCTTCTTGTGGGATCCGTAAAGCTTTCTCAGTGAGTCTTATATAATACTTCTTGATTTCTTCAATCTCGATAACAGACTGTCTACTCTTTAAATTTAGACATGCTTTCTTCAAATCTTCGTCAAGGCTTTCAAACTCGATAGTTTTCTTCTCTCTTAATTGTTTAAGGATCTTTTCTTCACTTGTTTCTGGAGGATAATAGATAAGCTTAATAAATTTTTCAGAATTTCTAGCCTCTATTTGTATCCATCCATTCTTCTTTGCCCAGAGTAAACCTATCTTGAAGATGTTTTCCTCTAAGCTTTTCCTCAATTCCTCTATGTTGACGACACCACCCAAGTCTGAGAGCCGATCTACTAGCCTCCTCTCAGGAAGTCCTTCAAGAGAGTAAGCTTCTCCTTCTGGACCTAGTGAAACAAAGTGGATTGTTCTAGTTTCTACTTCAAGGAGCTCTTTCTCTCTAAGCCATTGAACAGTTTTGGCTACTGTTCCAACATCTCTATTGAGGAGATTTGCAGCTTCTTCAAAACTTAGAGGTTTATCTATTCTTCTCAGTATCTTGATAAGATTCTTCTCAAGCCAATGGAGCACGATCTCAGAAACAATAAGCTACCCCTCTAAACAATACTTATCGAACTCAGTTGGATTTAAATATATTTCTTAACGGTACTTCTAACTAAATTATTTATGAAGTAAATGCCACCAATGTTATAGTCTACTTTCTTAATCTCTTATTTTCCCAGATTGTCTTCTCAACCATATTTTCACATCTTAGTTTTTCTTGAAGCTTGTTTAGATATTCCCCTCACCATTATTTACATTATGTTTGCCCGTTATCATGTATTGACTTCCTTGATCTCCTAGGATAGGATTAAGCTTCTTCTTAATTTCTACATTAATGCTTCATCAAGGTATTTTCCACATTGGCATCCTCTTTTGTCAGGTATCTTTGGAATAGCTTTCTCTAGTAGTTTCCTAACTTTTTCAACATTCTCTCTCATGGTTTTTACAACTTCCTCGGCGCTCACAGGTTTCTCAGCCCATACATCATAATCTGTTATCATAGCTATTGTTAGATAACACATTCTAGCTTCTCTAGCTAGATTAACTTCAGGGATAAGAGTCATCCCAATTATATGTGCTCCCCAGCTTCTATACAGTTTTGATTCAGCTCTAGTTGAGAATCTCGGTCCCTGGATACAGATATATGTTCCACCCTTATGTATAGGTAGACCTATTGAGACTGCAACATCGTATACTATGTCTGTAAGCTCTGGGCAGAAGGGGTCAGCCATACTCACATGTGCTACCTGTCCTCCATCATAGAATGTTCCAGCTCGACCCCATGTCCTATCAATATACTGGTCTGGGAGAACGAGTTCTCCAGGCTTATACTCTTCTTGGAGGCTTCCGACAGCGCTTGGGGCAAGAACTCTTTCAACTCCAAGTTCTCTTAGGGCCCAGATATTTGCTCTATAGTTTATAGCATGGGGTGGAATAGTATGCCCTTCTCCATGTCTTGGGATAAAAGCTATCCTTATCCCTGAGTATTCTCCGACGGTGATGTGGGAGCTTGGAGAACCATATGGTGTATAGGCTTTTATCTTCTCTACATTCTTTAGAAGACCTGGGTCGTATATCCCCGATCCGCCAATCAACCCTATTCTACATCTTTTTTCTTCAACCATGATTATTCATAAATTACGGAAGACATCTTTAAGATAAATTTTACAGATACTAGCCTAGCATTTGGGCAATTTCTTTAAAGGATGCTTTGATGAAGCCTCTAATCTCTTCACCTCTAGATGTAGCATTGTATAGTTTTCTACTAGACTTCGATGCGTAAAGTTCAAGAAGCTTCTTACCTAAAGAGAGCTTCTTTTTCTTTGCTTTAAGCCATTCATCATCAGTCTCCTTAGTGTTCTTAGAATATTCTCCTACTTCTTCTCCGAAATCCATTCCTGCTAGTATTATCTTCTCAAATCCTAGAGTATCTGCTAGGAATACTGCTCTATCACCATCTGTGAATCCTCCAAAATTATAGAGGAAGCCAAATGGTTTACATTGTGTTGTCCCAAGTATCTTCTTATGCAGTAAAGGTACGAGTCTCTCTATTCTATCGATATTGTCTCCATGTGAATGAACAACCATCGCTAAACAATTCTTTGAAGCCTCGATTAATACTTCATCACCTCCATCAAGGTCTGTTACAACAATATCTACCCTTAATCCTCTCTCTAAGAATGCTTTTGAAGCTCCATCAGCCACGATAACGACTACATCATTAAGCAACTTTGAATCAATGAAGTTTGAAATATCCAGGGTAAGTGATGGTCCTGCTCCAAAGACTACTGCAGTAGTTCTATCACAGACTTTCTTTCTCAATTCGTCTAACGTGATAGCTCTTCCTGATAATAGCTTGTTTAATAATTGAGCTGATGAGAAGTCTTGCTCTATCGAGTAGCCCATTTCTTTAACTATTTCAAGGTATAGTGGCTTCCATTCTCTCCAATCCATTATTCGCCACCTATCTCTTAAGAAGTAATCTTGCTTTCCTCACATCTATATCGATGCATGCTGCAATATTTTGAGGGTGAATACTTTCGATACTTTCTACATAAGCGTAGATTCTTGAATTATCTGGAAGATTACTCCATCTCTCAATTATCTTTTTAACAATCTCTCTCAGAGTATCTTCAACAAATCTTGTTGATTCTAGTGAGTCTACTACTACTTTTGCTTCATCCACTCTCTTCAGGTGAGAGTATAATGGAGAACTGAAAGAGGATCTAACAACATTTAATAATTCAATTATATCTATCTCAAAGTTGTTAGAGAACTGAATGAAGACTTTGGCTTTCGTTCTCTGCATATGGGTCGCTTCTAATCCATGATACAGTGTTTTTATTACTTCTCTTGCACAGGGACATGCTGTTAATCCGTAAGTTTCCACTCCTATAGATTGTAGTATCTCAATTCTATCAAAATTATTGGCTGCTCTTATCCTTACGAATAAATTGAAGGGTTCATAAGAGATAGATCTTGTAATTGGCGACTCAGCTCTGTAAAAAACATTTGAATAAATATTAACGTATGCTTTACTAGAATGAGGATTATCTTTAAGAAGTTTCTCAGCAATTCTCCTTCCCATCTCTTCCAATTTCACAGCTTTTCCTGAATAATCTTTCATAATCTCCATGACTGAATGATATAGTCTTGATGTATGTACGGCACGTCTATCAACAGGTAGATCTACGTAAACATCAAACCTTGGTACTATGATTATTTCAAGACCATTTAAGAATATTCTCCCTGCAGGCATCCTAATATTCTTAAACCCAACCATATCTATCGGAATAGGTATCTCCGCTTCTTCATCTTGAATATTTGGAATCTCAGACATCTTCACCTATCCTCAGCTTACCTAAATAATAAGTTAATCCTATCAAAACAAAAAGATGAATACTCGGTCATTTTCATAATTTGTAGGAGGCGAAACTTGAAGATTAAGATAGATGCTGGCTCAAGAATTCATCTTGGATTTATTGACCCTTTAGGAGTCTCGGGACGTAGATGGGGATCCGTAGGACTATATTTAAACCAGCCTAAGTTATCGGTTATAGTCGAGAAGTCTTATAATCTTATTATTCATGGACCTAAATGGTTGAAGGATACTGCTTCAAGGATTTCAGAGAAGCTGAAGATAAATGGTTTGAAGATTATATGTGAAGAATACATCCCTAGACATGTAGGGCTTGGGTCGGGTACCCAAACTATCCTTTCTATAGGTTTAGCGGCTTCAAGACTCTATGGATTAGACTTAACATTAGAAGAGATAGCCGAGATATTCAATAGATGTAGGAGGTCTGGAGCAGGTTACTGGCTCTTCCAGAAAGGGGGTTTAACCATAGATGGTGGGAGAACCCCTTCCACTAAGCTTCCACCCCTATTATTTAGATGTGATCTTCCAAGTGAGTGGAAAATCTTACTAGCTATACCGACCATTGAAGAATTGGGATTGCATAGTAAAGTTGAAGAAGAGAGTTTTAACAAACTCAATGCAGCTTCTCTTAAAGATGCTTCTACAATCATTTTAATGAAACTACTCCCATCAATAATAGAAAAAGATTTCTTGAAATTCACTGAAGCAATAGAAGAATTAGATACTTTAACTTCTAGCTTCTTTAGAGATATTCAGCTTGGAGCATACCATCCATTATCTAGGGAGGTGGTAGAATTAATGAAGAATATTGGAGTACGTGGTGTTGGTCAGAGTTCATGGGGGCCGACAGTCTATGGTTTCGTAAGAGAAGACGAAGTAGAATATATTGCTGGAAGACTTAAACCTGTGAACGCCTTTAGGTATGTATTTACAGAAGCACGTAACCATGGTGCACAATTAACAGAGTTATAAAAAGTATTAGAGATTATATGTGTATAAACCGCTGAATGCTATTTTGTTTTAGCTGTTTTCTTAAGTATGTTTCTTATGACGTACTTTAGTATCCCCCCATGTTTATAGTATTCGACCTCTATATTCGTGTCAAGTCTAGCGATTACATTAAAGACTATTTCTGAACCATTTTCTCTCACTGCTCTTACTCTAAGCTTCTTTCTTGGGTATAATCCTTCTTCTATCCCCTCAATATGGAAGACTTCTCTTCCTGTTAGCCCAAGAGTTTTCCAGTTTTGTCCTTCTTCAAATTGTAGTGGAAGTATACCCATGCCTACTAGATTACTTCTATGTATACTTTCAAAGTTTTCTGCAATCACAGCTTTTACCCCGAGGAGGTGTGGTCCTTTAGCAGCCCAATCTCTTGAGCTTCCAGCACCGTATTGTTTTCCTGCAACTACAATGACGGGTATGCCTTCCTCCATATACTTCTGTGAAGCTTCATAAACTCTCATTAATTGACCTGTTGGCAAGTGTATCGTCCAGCCTCCTTCCTTTTCAGGTGTTAAGAGGTTTCTTAGCCTAATATTATCGAAGGTACCTCTAACCATTACTTCATGGTTTCCTCTTCTTGAACCATATGTATTGAATTCTTCTGGTCTAACCCCTCTCTCAATCAAGTATCTGCCTGCTAAACTCTCAACAGGGATTGATCCTGCAGGTGATATATGGTCTGTAGTTATTCGGTCACCTAGTAAAACCAGGGTTCTAGCATTTCTTATATCTCTAGGTTCTGAGGGTTCGGGAGTTAAGTCTTCAAAGAATGGGGGTTTCCGTATATAGGTAGATTTCTCATCCCATGGGTAAAGGTCTGTTGCTTCTACCTGTATCTCTCTCCATTTCTCGCTTCCCTCAAATATCTTACTGTATCTCTTCTTAAAATCAGATGGGCTAATCACCTTCTCTATGACTTCTCTAATTTCTCTATTACTTGGCCATATGTCTTTGAGATATACTGGCGCTCCATTCGGGTCTAGTCCTAATGGTTCATTGTATAAGTCTATGTCGAGTCTTCCTGCTAGAGCATATGCAACAACGAGTAATGGGGAAGCTAGAAAGCTGCCTCTGGTTAATGGGTGTATCCTGCCTGCAAAGTTCCTGTTACCACTCAGTACGCTTACAGCGTAGAGCTGATAGGATTTAATTGCATCTGAAATCTTTGGTGGGAGTGGTCCACTATTGCCTATACACGTTGTACAGCCGAATCCTACAACATGGAATCTCAGAGCTTCTAGATATTGGAGTAAGCCTGATTTCTTAAGATATTCAACTACTACTGGGCTTCCAGGTGCAAAGCTAGTTTTAACCCATGGTTTAGTAGATAAACCTCTTTCTACAGCTTTCTTAGCGAGGAGGCCTGCACCTATCATTAGTGTAGGATTAGAAGTATTTACACAACTCGTTATAGCTGCTATAACTATGCTTCCATGTGTTAATTCAGTCTTTAATCCATCGAATTCCAAGGATGCTCTTACAGATAAGTCTACGTTGACCCCCCTCTTTCTAGATTCTTCAATATACTCATTCAATATCTGAATAAATCTTTCTTTTACTTTGCTTAATGGTATTCTATCTTCTGGATTTAATGGGCCTGATATTGAAGGTTCGACTTCGCTTAAATCTATCGTTATTAAATCTATGTATTCAGGTTCTGGGGATGACTCATTTCTAAATATTCCGATCTTCTTTGAGTATTTTTCAACAAACTTAACATGCTGTAAACTTCTACCGGTAAGCTGGAGGTACTTTAGTGTTTCAGCATCTATTGGGAAGTATGCTGTTCTCGGGCCATACTCTGGAGACATGTTAGAGATAGTTGCTCTATCTGGTGCAGATAATTTGCCAACCCCCGGCCCAGTAAATTCAACTATCTTATCTACTAAGTTCTTCTTTCTAAGTATCTCTGTGATAGTTAGGACTAAATCTGTAGGTGTTACTCCTTCCCTCGGTTCTCCCATCAATTTTACTCCGATAACTTCAGGTATCGATATGTAGTATGGTTGTCCAAGCATCACTGCTTCAGCTTCTATTCCTCCCACACCCCATCCGAGAATCCCCAGGGAAGAAACCATCGTTGTATGAGAGTCAGTACCTATAACAGTATCTGGGAATGCTGCAAGCCTACCATTAAACTTAGTTAAATGTATGACTTGTGCAAGATACTCAATATTAACTTGATGTATTATCCCAAAACCTGGAGATGCAACCTTCAAATTCTTAAATGCTTTCTCAGACCACTTTAAGAATCTATATCTCTCTATATTCCTCTCAATTTCTACTTCCATGTTACGTTCAAGAGCATAAGCAGTACCATAGTAGTCTACCTGAACTGAATGATCTATTATCAAGTGTACAGGGACAAGAGGGTTAATAGTTTTAGGGTTTCCTCCAAGCTTCTTTACAGCATCTCTCATTGCTGCAAGATCAATAAGTGCTGGAACACCCGTAAAATCCTGTAGGATCACTCTACTGGGAAAGTATGGGATCTCCCTCCCTATATTGTCTCTCCAATTTATAAGTGCTTTTACATCTTCTTCAGTAACAACTTTTCCATCGAGGTTTCTGAGAGTGTTCTCAATAAGAATTCTTATAGAGTATGGTATTGAATATAGATCTACTTCCTTAATCTTAGTTGGATTCCATATTCTTGCATTCCCCTTATATGTTTTAAATATCTCAGTTACATTCGAGAATTCCATCAATCTTACATTCACTATTCCTTCCTTATATGTTTTAGTGCAACTATACAGAATGTAGCGTGCCCCGATTGAATTCTTCAAAAGGGTAGAGATAGGTATTAAGATGCAAAGTTTTACAATACAGCCCATTGAATCTCTACCTCATGAGACTAAGAATATGCTGGAGGAATCCGAATCAACTCTACAATACAGTATTCTAAGAAGCTATACTGTTGAAATCCTAGATATTATGAAGAGGAAGTAAGAGGAAGAAACCTTTAATTAGAGATTGAGTAACCTTTATTGGGATGCTTTTTTCTCAGCTTGTACAGTATTATGAGAAGATTGAGGCGACGACTAGTAGGATTGAGATGACTAATCTTCTAGTAGAATTATTAAAGAGGAGTCCACCAGAAATTATTGATAAGATCGTCTACCTTACGGTTGGAGAGATTTATCCACCTTTCGTAGGAATTGAACTCGGCGTAGCTGACAAACTAGCTCTAAGAGCTGTTAAGTTAGCTTCAGGTCAATCAGATAAAGTCATTAAAGAAGAATATGGTAAGCTTGGAGATATAGGATTAGTAGCTGAGAAGCTTCTCGAGAAACGTAGTCAGATAACACTCCACATGGAAGAATTAACAGTTCAAGAAGTATACCAATCATTAGAGAAGATTGCTAAGACTACTGGGGAAGGAGCTATGGATGCTAAAGTCCAGATTTTAGTTGGTTTATTATCTTCGGCAACACCTAAGGAGGCTAAGTACATTCTGAGGATAGTTACAGGTAAGCTGAGGCTAGGAGTAGCTGACATGTCCATACTTGATGCACTTGCAATACTATATGGTGGTGGGAAAGAAGCTAGAGAGCTATTTGAGAGAGCTTACAATATAACTTCTGATATAGGTTATGTTGCAAAGATTGCTGTTACCGAAGGATTAGAAGGAATAAAAAATGTAAAGATAACCATCGGGAGACCTATTAGACCTATGCTTGCTGAGAGGCTTTCATCAGCTGAAGAGATACTCTCAAAGATGGGTGGATTATGCATAGCCGAGTACAAGTATGATGGAGAGAGAATGCAGATACACAAGAAAGGTAATGATGTAATAATCTTCTCAAGAAGACAGGAAAACATTACTTCACAATACCCAGATGTTGTAAGAATGGTTCAGGAGAGCATCAATGCAGATACAGCAATTCTAGAATGTGAAGCAGTAGCGATTGATAGGGATACAGGAGATGTTCTACCATTCCAGGAATTAATGCATCGTAAAAGGAAGCATGAGATAGATAAAGCAGTTGAAGAATATCCTGTAAGCTTATACTTCTTTGACGTATTATACGTTGATGGAAGAGACTTAACTCTCCAGCCTCTTGAAGAGAGGAGAAAAATACTTGAACAGATCGTTAAAACAAATGAGAGGGTTAATTTAAGTAGGGCAATCTTTACCGACAATCCTCTAGAACTTGAAAAATTCTTCCATGAAGCAGTTGAGATGGGATGCGAGGGGCTTGTTGTTAAAAGCTTAGGTAGAGAAGCAATCTATAGAGCTGGAGCTAGAGGATGGCTCTGGATAAAATATAAACGGGATTATAAGAGTGAGATGATAGATACAGTAGACCTGGTCGTGGTTGGTGCATTCTATGGTAGAGGAAGGAGAAGTGGGAAGTACGGTGCACTCCTCATGGCCGCTTACGACCCTGAGAGAGATGTATTCCCATCAGTTTGTAAAGTTGGAAGCGGATTCACAGATGAAGACCTAGAGAAACTACCAACAATCCTTGAGCAGTACAAGATTGCTCATAGACATGCAAGAGTCGAAACAGGCATGGAAGCAGATGTATGGTTTGAGCCAAAGCTTGTATTGGAGATTATAGGTGCGGAGATAACTCTAAGCCCAATACATCGTGCAGGATGGAATATCATAAAAGAAGATACAGGGCTAGCTATAAGGTTCCCAAGATTCACAGGCAAGTATAGATTTGATAAAGCTCCAGAAGATGCTACAACCATCAAAGAACTAGTACAGATGTATAATTCTCAATTAAAGAAGATAATCGAAACACCGACTAGTTAAGAAGATGTGAGAGTATGTCAGAAGAAGAGAAAGAACAGGTAAAGAGTCTAGCAAGGATTAAAGAATATCTAGAGGAGAAGATTAACGAGCTAGAGAAAGAGTTAGGTCTTCTGAGACAGATAGTTGAATTAGTAGATAGAGAACTCGCTGAGAAAAGTTTTAAGAAGCCTAGCATACCTTCAGAAGCTAAAGAAGTTTTTAGAGAAGCTCAAAGAGAAGTACCCGTTAAACCTGAGATACCTATTATACCCGAGGTCGAGGAAGGTAGAGTTAAGATTCTAAAATCTAAGACTGGCGATAACTTAGCAACAGTCTATATTTTACCGAATGAGTTGAGATTCATTATTAATCCAAGCATAAACGTTAGCTATGATATGAAGCCTTTCTCATCATTCCTAGTTAAGAAGGTTTTAGAAGCTATGGCTAAGATGGATTTAGAGAGGGTCGAGAAGGGTAGGCTCCCCCCAGGTCAGGAACTAAGCTATAACATAATCCAGGAAGGTGATAGAGTTAAAGAAATAGTGATAAGGAATTTTAGAGAAGAATACAGGCTTAGAGAGATAGTTAATGCTATTAGATGGACTCTAGAAACGATAATCGAGAAGCAGTCTACTCACCAATAATAGTCGCTATTATCTTTCTAGACCTAGGCCTAGTATCTAGCTCAACCAATACTACTTGCTGCCAAGTTCCAAGTATAGGTCTACCTTCTCCAATAGGTATAGATATGCTTGGACCAATAATTGAAGCTCTTACATGGCTATGCCCATTATAATCCCCCCATCTAAGATGATGCTTGTATTCAGCATTTCTAGGAGCAACTCTCTCTAACACATTAAATAAATCCTCTCTCAAACCCTCCTCGTATTCTATTGTTGTTAAAGCTACCGTTGAGCCTACTGCAAACAAGTGTAATATTCCCTCTCTTACACCAGACTTCTTCACCTGCTCCTCAATCTTCCCATTTAAGTTTACTAGATCACCTTCTCCTGAAGTCTTAACATTTATCTCTCCACGGTAAATCTTCATATCTTAAACCCCTTTGAAGAGATTTCTAGAGAACGTCATAAATATATCCTACAATTAATGTTATCAGGGACAGTGTAGAGAGCCATGAGGAACTGGGCTAATACTGCTGTAAAGATTCTCCTATCAGCTTCACTAGTCTTGGTATTATTCCTGCAGAATGGTTTGCATACCGTATACTCGGATCCTGAAGTAACGATAACTGTTAAAACGATAGATAATGTTGCTTTACCAAATGCAGTAGTAAAAGCTTATACTGTTGTAGATGGAAATAAGCTCCTCAATGATACCAAGACAACAGACAGTAGTGGAAAGGTTACACTATCAATCAGAGAAAATAAGAATTATAGACTTGAAATATTTTATCCTAGTGGTTTCTTAGTTAATGTTACAACAAACTTCAATTATTCTGCTTTACCAAAGAAAGAATTATATGTCTACGTACTTAGTAAGTGGACTTTAAGAATCACGGATAAGTATGGTAGAGACCCATTACCCAATGTATTCGTTCGAATAACACATTCTGAAAATAATAGTATAACTCAAACAGGTAATACAGGCTCTGATGGGAAAGTTCAATTTAATTTTGTTCCATTGGGTATGACTCCGTATAAAGTCTACGAGGTTAATATCACTTATGCTGGGCAATATTATAATGAAGAAGCTGAATGCTCCCAACAAAACAGAGAAGTCACTATCAAACTTAATCTTTTCAGAGTCATAGTAGCAGTCAGGGATGTTCTTAATAGACCAGTACAAGGTATACAGGTTGAGATAAAGAGACAACTAGAAGGAGATGCATTATCTAGGAGTTCTTCAAACGCCACAGGTCATGCTGTATTGAAGCTTATTCCAAATGGTGAATATTATCTTATTGCTAAGCTAGGAGAGTATGAAGTCTATCGCTCAGAAGAGAAAATTGTTAAAGTAATGAATGCTGACTGGGAAGCTTCCATAACTGCTCAAGTCGTAAGATTAAATATTACAGTATACGATTTTGATGGTGAAGCTATTATCTCAGGTCTTGGAGCTGAGCTCACAGGAGAGATAAGATACGGTAACAAGCTTGTATCAACAGCCTCAACGCTGGAGGGAGAATTAAGGTTCGGCTATGTACCTCTTGGAAGATTCAAGCTGAACGTTTTCATCGCTGGAATCAATGTTTATTCTCAAGAATATGAAGTAAGCGAGCAAACTGCTGAGGGAAGTATTAGAGCAAGATTCTTTGATGCTAAGTTAACAATCGATGGGTCTTCTCTCGTAAACTCAACTATAACTAGGTATCTAAAAGGAGTTTTAAAGAAAGATGTTCTAGAAATACCCTTAGACTTCTCGGATGGGTATATGTCTCTGGAAAATGTGCCTGCTTATAGTGGATACTTAGTTAAGCTTTACTACAGAGAATACGAGGTAGCAGAGACAAAGATCGATATCACGAGAGAAGGAGAAGAAATATCTATGAAGATAAGAGGAAAGAATGTAACTATAAACACTCTAAACATGTATGACAAGCCTTTATCAGCTGAGATAAAAATTTACCTTGAAAATGGTGATGAATATTTCAAATTCAAGACTGATAATTCTGGTTTAGGAAAGATAGGTGAGCTCCTATCTATAAAATATAAATTCAAAGCATATATTATGGGTGTTGAATGCGGTGAAGTAGATGTCCAACCTCAAGCTTCAGAGTCATATACAATGAAGCTGAATGTTGGAAATGCCTACATTAAACTGTATGATAAAGACCGAGAATCAACTATCCCAGATGCATTGATAGAATTATATGTAGAAAAATCGAAAGCAAGCAGTATGACGAATTCTTCTGGGATTGCTTCCTTCGAGAATATACCCTATACAAGATACCTGTATAGAGTATACATGTATGGTTTTAAAGTTGGAGAAGGAGAAGCAAATATAGGCTTCGACAGGCAGATAGTAGAAGTAATTGCACATGGAATTTTAGATTTAAGATTAACTATCGTAGATAGTGAAAAACAACCAATAGACGGAGGGAAGATAATCATAACAGTCGGAGACAAAGAGATAACAGCAAATATAGATCAGAATGGTCAAGCTAGAATAACTAACCTTCCAAATACAACCCTTTATATCGCTGGCTTATACTACAAAGATGTAAAAGTAAAGACGGATACTCGTGAAATATATCTAGTTAGTGATGAAATGCCTATAACAATCAGTGCAAACATCTATACATTACAGGCTTCTGTAAAATTGAAAACGGGTGAATTAATGAAGTTTGGAGAAGTTAATATATATGTAGGTGGCAAGAAAACCTCAAGGATTACCCTCTCAGAGAACAACCCGTTTAGTGAGAGGCTTCCAGGAGGGGAATTAATGATAGAAGTAGTATTCAAGAATACTAAGGTTGCATCCAAGAGTTTCACATTAGATGCATCGAAAGAATTACCGATACAAGCTGATGTATACAGGTTTGTAAGCATTTTCTACAATACTCTTGGTGAAAGATTGAAGGGGCTGAGTCTAAGGCTGGAACGTGAGAATACTCTAATAGAAGAATTAGAAACGGATGAGAACGGAATGATAGATACCTACTTACCTGGAGGGGACTATAAGATTAAAATAAGCTATGGTGATGATGAGTATAGTTCTTCTATTAAGATAAGCAATACAACTCAATTGAGCTTTATGCTTCCAATACAAGTATTTAATCCGATTATCATAATGTTCCTCCCACTAATAAATGCAGTAATAATCTCCCTATATTTCATAGGAAAGCTTAAAACTAGAAGTCCCCATCTAAAGAAGAAACCTATGAAAACGATTAGAAAAGTACTAAAGATATAGGGGGTGGATACATTGAAGAAGCTCAGTAAAATACTGGACCTCTTCATGTTTACGTTATTGATTATACTATTTGGATTGCTAATCTTTGCGATGATATATAGTGTTAGAGGGGAAGTCTTTCCAATACTTGTAGTAAAGAGTGGAAGTATGGAGCCAATCTTATCTAGAGGAGATGTAATCATTATACAGAGTGTCTCCCCTGAAAATATTAATGCAGACCCAGTAAATGGAGACATTATAGTCTTCTATAAACCTGGTACAAACGTATTAATTGTTCATAGAGCTATACAAAAAGTTAATGGGGGATTCATAACGAAGGGAGATGCAAATACCAGCTCAGACTATTTTTCACCAATCCCTCCTCAATACATAATTGGAAGATGGACTGGAATAAAAATTCCATACTGGACAGGTCTAGGATACCTCTCACTATTCCTTAGGGGTGAAATTTACCCACCATATGGGAAGATAGTTTTGATAGTCTTAATTATTCTAAATGTATTCCTGATCGTAAAAGATGTTGTTTCAAGAGTGAAGAAGAATTCTCGGAAAGAGAAGATAGTAGAATCTTAGAGTATTCGTCTATTACCGTCCCAGTAGCAGTCTTCTTTATAACTTTTAAAGAATACGCTATAGCATTAAATAGCTCTGAGAGGTCGAGACCTTGCTTTAGGTATGGCTCCACCTTACTAATATTGACAGCTAATTCAATTAATGCGTATGCTGCTCTACTATACGGCTCAATAACCCTAACCCCCCAATACGCTTTAACAACTAAGCAGTGAAAATCTACGGGGTCCACTTCATCATAGATACTCTCTACGGTAAACTCTATATATGCTTCAGCATTCCTCAGTCTAGGTGCATCTACTACCTCTGAATCCTCAATCTCTTCTCTAAGATACTTATCCTTATCTTTCATGAGATACTTAACGAAAACAGTTGGGTCTCGTGTGATATTCGCTACACCTGCAGGTCTTTCTATCAGATTCCTGTATGTTTTATTCTCCTTATAGATTCTAAGTAGAAATCTTGATAGGTTATTATCTATGAATCTCAAACCCATGGGTGCAGCATCTACTTTACCATCTCTAGATTTAGTTGTTAAGATAACTTCATAGACTATGTTTGGAGATATGTTGGGCAGAATATCTCTGATAGGCACGTATCCTATACTCATAACGTTATTAATCTATCCACAACATGTGTTTTAAGTTTACTCTAGTGAGAACATGTAGAATAGAAATTAAACCTTATTCTTTATTTATGGAACCCAACCCATTAAAAGTGTAACTGCAATAGAAGAAGCTAATAAGTCTGCGGTCGCACCTGGTCTTATTCTCCAGCTTCTCCTCATCTTTCTATCAAGCTCATATAATGCTTCTAATCCTCTACGGGTGCTTACGCCTCCAAAACTTAGAATTCTGGAGGCCATGTACGATATCTGGTTTGCTAGTGGTTTTCCACCTCTTCTTAATATATGTGTATCTGGGTATTTTGAGAGAAGTTCGAGGAAAGTTTGAGCAAGAGCTTCTCTCATAGGCATTTTCCTAATGTTTCTTATTAGCTTCATGGTTCCATACATTGTTCTAGGATACATTCTAACCCATTCATAAGCTACTATCTCCCTATCTATAAATGGGCTTAGAGCATGTAGAGGTTTCAGCTTATTTTTTCTTATTTCAATATACGTTTCATTTTTTAACACATCCATGAAAGGTATTCTACCCAAACCTCTCGGTGAGACAAGTCTTACAGCATTGAATATATGGACTGTATCCCTCCAATCCATTCCCGATAATATTATCTTCAAGTTCTTTTTGAGAGTTTTAAGTTTCACTGGTTTAGTTTCCGATAATGAAGATGCAGCTGCAATTGGAGATATTAATAATAGTGCTCCTAAATGCGTATTCCCACCTTTCTGGTATAACATCATATTTCTAGCTCCTTCATAGATTACTTTCCCTAGACCTCTACCACGTCTTTTATAGCCAGCTTCTGCAGCATTCCTAAAGCAGGAATACAATGTTGAGGAAGATAAAAGGAAATGTTCAAATAATGTTTCTTTAAAATCATGGTATCTATCAACTAGCCCAGGCTTAGGTGTTGTAGATACTTCTAATAGTAGAGCTGATACACATCTAGAAGCTATCCAATCTAAATCTGTACTTAACACTGTTTACCTCACCATTTTATCCAGTATCTTAGGTATCGATTCTATGGTTGTAAGCCCAAATACCCTAAATTTTCTCAGTATATTCCAATATGTTAAATCAATATTACTTACTAATCCTTCCAAAAACTTTTTTAGGTAGATAGTCTTCTCTTCACCTTCATAATCCATGTCAAGTAGTAGTATTACATGGGCGGGTTTTAACATATTGATTTTTTCCATTAAGTCTTCTCGTGACCTATATACTATGATTGGTCCTTTAACACCTAAAGCTCTTAATGCTTTAAGGTCTTTCTCACCTTCAACGATTATTGGAGAACCATCTTCAGATTCTTTAATTATTCTTTTAATTATCTCTAAGAGTTCTTCGTATTCTTTAATGTATCTATGCTTCTTCGTAGATACCACCTCGTATATCCACTTCTATAGCCATCGGAAACATTATTCTTCCATTTATTAAGGTAGCTTACCTTCTAGAAGATGATGGATGCAATCTTTATGCTCTCATAGTTTAGGAAAAAGTGTCTCAAGAAAATGTAAGGTTTACCATTTTTTGACAGCTTATTCTACTCGAAAACAAATCTAGTAGCTCAAGAATGGATACGCTTGTATTACAAATCTTTTTTACATATGTAATTTCAACTAGGTCTCAGATTCGGAGGTGAGAACTGGATGAAGGTAGTAACAGTTCATCTTCCAGAAGCATACTTGGAAGCAATAGACGAGCTAGTCAGGAGAAAAATTTATCCGAATAGAGCTGAAGCAATTAGAATGGCTGTAAGAGACTTTATTCAATCGGAGGCAAATATAAGTGAATGATGAAATCTTTATTGACGCCGGTTTACTAAATGATGTAAAAATAACATTGATAGGTGTAGGAGGAGCTGGATGTAATACAGTTAATAGACTATCATATCTAAACCTCAGCAACGTTAAGCTGATAGCAGCAAATACCGATGCACAACATCTAGAGATAATCAGAGCACCACATAAAATAATCCTCGGAAAAACCATAACAAAATTTAGGGGTGCAGGTGGAGACCCAGCTAAAGGAAGAGAAGCAGCTGAAGAATCCATAGATGAGATTAGAGAAGCACTCGAAGGCTCAGATATAGTATTCATCTCAGCTGGGCTAGGAGGAGGAACAGGTACTGGTGCTGCACCACTAATAGCTGAAGTAGCTAGAGAAGAAGGAGCAGTAGTTATAGGTTTCACAACTCTTCCATTCAAGTTTGAAGGAAATATTAGAAAGAGGATAGCTCTACAGGGCTTAGAAGATATGAGACGTAACTGTCACACTGTAATTGCAATAGATAATAATAAACTCTTAGAACTCTACCCTCAGTATAGTCTAAATAATGCTTTCGCAATAGCCGATGAAGTAATAAGTAATATGATCTTAAGCATCACTGAGTCTATACTCAAGCCTAGTTTAATTAACATAGACTATGCAGACTTTAAAACTATAATGATGAGAGGGAATCTAGCAGCTCTAGGTATAGGGATGTCTTCAACACCGAATAGAGCCGAGGAAGCAACTTTTAGTGCGCTGGAATGCCCTCTACTAGATGTAACATACGATGGCTTAACTGGAGCAATAATCCATGTAACGGGAGGAGAAGATATGAAGATTAGTGAAGCAGTTAGACCTGCTGAGATAGTTTCAGAATTAATGGGTGAAGAAGCCTTAGTAATATGGGGTGCAAGAATAGATAGCTCTCTAGATTCTAAGCTTCAAGTATCCCTGATCCTAACTGGTGTAAGTCGTAAAGAATCAGAAGCAGCGATAAAGCAAGCAGAGAAGGACGAAGCCTTTAACGATGAAGACTTAGATAAGATAATGGAAGAACTAGGTATAAAGAATCTTAGCTAAAACTCTTCCTTATTTCCTCCAATTTTTTTATTTTTTCTCTTATATCTCTTTCATCAATCTTCTTGAATAGTGGTTTAGGCTCCTTTATCCTGTGCCCTGGAAGAAGGGTCTTCTCAGCATCACTCCATCTTAATTCATTGATACTCTTATCTATGTTCAAGTATTCTAGTATTTTTTGAGATGTGAAAGGAAGGTACGGAGACATAATTACTGCTAATGCATGGATGACCTGGATGAGTACATATATCGTTCTCGGAGCTTCTTCAGGATTTCTCCAAGGAGATTTCTCGTTTAAATACTTATTACCTTCTTGAGCTAGACGGAGTATTTCTTTTAATCCATCTCTAAATTCGCATGATCCAATCTTCTGCTTGAGTTGCTCTACTATATTACAGCATGTATCAAGCATCTCTCTACTCCTTACATCTAGCTCTCCCGGGTCTGGAATAACCCCATTCATTCTTTCATACGTGAATGTTAATACACGATGTATAAAGTTGCCTAAAGTACCTATCAATTCTCCATTGATCTTGTCTGCGAAATCCTGCCACTTAAAATCCGTATCTCTTGTTTCAGGAGCAATTGCTACTGCATAGTACCTTATAATATCTGGTTCATATTCAGCTAATAAATCGTGAAGCCATATAACCCAGCCCCTGCTTGTTGAGAGCTTCTCTCCTTCCAGATTTACAAATTCATTCACTACTACATTGTATGGAAGGATGTATTCTCCATGAGCTATAAGTAGAGCTGGGAATAGAATAGTATGGAAGAAGAGATTATCTTTACCTATGAAACAGTATAGCTTTGTCTCATGATCCATCCAGAAATCTCTCCAAGCATCTGGACGATTTAAAACATTTTCAGCCCAATCTCTTGTCGCTGAGATATATCCAAGGAGGTTTTCAGCCCAATTATATATTACTTGCCCTTCTGAACCAGGGAAGGGAGCTGGAGGACCCCACTCATAATCTCTAGTAATATCTTTATCTCTCAATCCTTCTTTTTCTAACCATGAGATCGTTTTGTTATATGTTGCTTTCCTCCAATGTTTCTTATCTCTAACGTATTCTAGCACTTTAGGCGATAATGCACTAAGTTTAAGGAAGAAATGTATTTTTCTAATTATTTCAGGTTTGCCTCCACATAGAGTACATCTTGGGTCAAGTATCTCGAAAGACTCATACCATGACCCACATACTTCACATACATCTCCATACTGGTCTTGTGCTCCACATTTAGGGCATGTACCCTTCACGAATCTATCTGGTAAAACCATCTTGTCTTTAGGGCACCACCACTGCTTAATTTCTTTGGGATAAATATACCCTTTCTCCCAAAGTTTCTTATAAAATTCTCTAACAACTTCATAGTGTATAGGCTTACTAGTACGTGAAAAAATATCAAAGCTTATTCCAAGTCTCTCGAATACTTCTTTCTGTAATGGATAGTATTTGTCGCATAACTCCTTAGGCTTCATGTTCTGTTTGATAGCTTCTATTACAATGCTACTAGCATTCTCATCTGTACCGCATACGAATATAACTTCATCTCCAAGTAGTCTATGGAATCTGGCAAAAATATCAGCTGGTAAGTATGCTCCTGCAAGATGACCGAAGTGCCTTGGTGCATAAGAATAGGGGAGTGCCGCTGTAACTAAGTACTTTCCGAGAGCCCACCACCTCTATGATAATCTAGTTTAGCAGTTATATATTTAATATTCGTTTAACCTTCTTTTTGAGGATTTAAAGGTTCAAGCCTAGCTTCAACTTCTTCTGAAGATATCTCTGATTCAAGTAGTAGTCTAGCTTCAATTTCTTCTGCGAATTCTCTTGCAAGCTCTTTATCTACAGATATTTGTTCATCAACTAAATCTATTGGGAAAGGTATCCCAGTTACTATATTTGCATTCTTAAGAGTATAAGCTAATACAGTTTCAAAGTCTACTCCTTCCCCCAATTCTAGGCAAATAGGTGCAGCATATCTTGAAAGCCTAGCATGTATTCTAGGTCTGCTAGTTATTTCTCTTACAAGGTCTCCTCCATCTTCCTCTTTTAAATCTGTTTGAGAAGTAGGTGGGGATAAGTCTGTAGCTGTCTGTATCTTGAGCTTCTTGTTAACATAACTAAATGCATTCTTTTTATTTTCTTCTAAGGTATTCTCTTTCCTGATTACTCCTCTTCTAACCATTTCATTATACCATGTTACAAGGCTGCTATAGTGGAGGTAGGTCCATTCATCTTCCGCAATATCTCTGTAATCAAAGTATTTTCCAAAAGGCATTATTGAGCGGAGTATAGACCTATCATTCCTATTTAACGTAGATCCTCTATCCCAAGTCTTAGAGAGAATCCATCCATCTATTGCACATGTTCTAAGCCTTTTTATCACACCTACTGCTCTACCTGATTTAATAAGCTTTCTAGTTAAGTCTAATGTGTGTTTTACAAGCTCCCATCCACTTCCATATTCATCTATTCCAAGGCTTGCTAGATCCAATCTTTTTATCTCACTACACCTAGTTCTAAAACCATAAAATGAGCCATCAACAAGTAGCAGGTCAACATCGTATTTTTCAATACATCTTAAAGCCATCTCCCTCTCCTTAACTGTCATCAGAAGCGTAAGTATCTTTCTGGTTTGCTGTATCTCACCTATTTGATTAACCATTATGTATCCCCCTACCATGTTTTCATCATCTTTATCTGATATTATCTTACTGCCTTCAAATACCATATAGCATGCAGTATAGACTCCTATCCTATACCCCAATCTATCACTAAAGGTAGGTGAAGAAGAACCATCTACAGCTCCAATCCTTAAGTCTCTGCTCAAAACTTCGGGAATATCTTTAATCTTCAGCAAGCTAGCAATCCTTGAAATTTTCTCTCTTTCAGATTTAATCTCGTTAAAAGCTCTTACAGCTGCTTTCTCTGCGTATTCATAGAAATCTACTTGAAGCTTGAAAGGTAGCTTACTAAACGCTGAAGTCTTCTCTTCTTCAAAAATCTCAGCTCGCCTCCAACGCTAAATATAGATTACCCTCCTTATTAAACTTCTAAAAGCTGCGGGTTTATCTTCCATCCATTCTACTGTATCTGGAAGCTTATCAGTAAAGGAATAGGTGATGGGTTCATTCTCCCCAAGAAGTAGAAGTGTCCTTCTGGGAGAGTTAATAGAGTTTCTGGAGAGATGTAGTAGGATGCAGAAAGCTTCTGGGCTTCTTCTACATCTAATGGATGAATCCTCCCAATAAACTGTGTATTTAGATTTCTTCTTACAGCAGCGTTTAACCCAATCTCCCCAGCCATTCCTTGAGATAAAATTACTATCGATAAACCGTAGCTCCTACCTAAAGCGCATAGATCTATAATCATGTCTGTTGTATCTCTCTCCATCCCCCTCGGCTGCCATGGAGCGTATTGTGGTCCCTCATCAATTACCAAGGCAATATTCAGGGTCTGCTTCCTCTCCATTAATTTCTTCAAATATTTTGTTATAGCTGTAAACACTGCGAGTTTCTGTTCTTTGATCCCCTTACTCATGTCTATAATAACAATCCCTCTATCTTTTACTTTTGCAACTATCTCCCAAGGCTCTATCACCCCGATGAATCTCTCAAATTCTTCTTCAGTTATTGTTTCAAAAGATGATTCCAGCCTATTCAATTGAAGTGTCTTTGTATCTTCTTTCACCCCTGGGGAGCCCATTATTATCTGTCTAGCTTTCTGTAGAATTAGTTCACGGCTAACCGCTGGGTCTTTACCCCTCCAGTCTACTTGTCTTAGAGCTGTCTCAACAGCTGCTGCCACAGGATTCTCTTCTCTATCATAGTATCCAAAGTTTCTAGTTATAGTTCCGAAATATTTTACAACTGTCTGGTTATCTACTTTTATCTGATCTAGAGTTATTGTTGACTCAAAATATGGAGCATAATCGCTACCTTTCCAATCCATAACTATTACATCGTATCCAGCTCTCCTAAGTAAAGGTATAATCTCATATCTTGTTAGATAGCTTTTACCTGACCCAGTTACACCAAAGACTCCTATATGATAATTTATGTATTCTTTGAGGACTGGAACCTTCCAGTTTGGTTTCCCCCAGTAATGTCCTATGGATAATTCACTCTTTCCAAGATATTGCATAGGGCTATCTTCATCTGTAAATATCTCAACAGTTGATGTTGGAGCAATTATAATCCTATTTTGAGAGATACCGTTATCATTTATCTCTCCGATGACTTGAAGTTTAAAGAGGAAATATTCTTTTACACTGCTAGGGATTCTTCTACTCTTAGCATAAGCTACACCGGGTGTAAAGGTTCCTGTTCTTAAGCTCTCATTTATCCCTAATCCTCCTCTGCATACTGCTAATACACTCCCACCATTCTTATTCTTAATTAAGACTAGACTTTCATTCTTTACTTCCTTCTCCATTCCATCATACAGGACGACCGTAGCACTAGACTCACTCGCACCACTACATATTATGCCGATTGGGATGGGCATCTCGACTTTAACTATTTCATAGTTTCATAAAATGATTTCTATCTACCCTCTGGCCAAGAAAAGATTAATCTAAAAACGGGATAAACTTAAAAACAGCCTATACAGGGTAAGGAGAGAGGCTAAGAAGGCATGACTGTAGAAAGCTTCATAGACTTACTTTACAACTCTCTTTTCTGGATCTCCATCTTAACTTTCATCTTGATTATAGCCTATATTCTTTATAAAGAGATTTCGAAGAAGTAAGATTTAACAATTGCATTGACGATTACTACTAAGGAATTAATTCTTAATCCATTTTGTGTTGGTGGGTTTAGGGTTTGTTTTACGGTCTTCACAACCGCTGGGATGCTGTCTGGCCTTTTAGCTATATTTATGTTTAGCTTGCAACCAGGTCTTACCAAATAAAAAATAAGGGGAGATAGGCTGGCCGAAGAGCTATAGTAGCCATGAGGCCGCAGGATTAACCTTGTTTACCACAATATGTGGGTATAATTCCTTTACCTGCCAGCCTCACAGCTTTTACTGCTCATCGGCCAGCAGGTTTGTTGCTTGATTCATTAGCAGCCCTCCACACATCCTTTAATATCTTCAGAATCTTTGCTTGTAGTTTGAACAATGCTTTATTCTTCGGTTCCATAGCAGCTATATCGATAAGCTCTTTACATGATGGCTCTACTACGCTCCTTTTAATATTCACGTATATCATATTGGTTAATTGCGTCAGATGCCTCCTCATATTTCTATTATACCTACCGTTTCTATTATTCGTTAATCCAAGATAACCTCTGATAGCTGCTGACGAAATCTCCAGCCTTAGCTCGCTTAACAGTATCGCTAAATCTACACTCTCACTTATCCCTAGCATCCTACAAGCTTCCTTGTAGATAATGTCGTCAGAGAAAATCTCAATAATCTTTTTCGCAGTCTCTTCCTTATCCTCCT